>Ga0163159_1000025_pt1 | contig 265981 bp, 195 predicted proteins | sample BioMet9_FD_108702 | JGI IMG/M metagenome (GOLD analysis project Ga0163159, IMG submission 108702) | Microbial communities from bioreactor (seeded with sewage sludge) at Lawrence Berkeley National Lab, California, USA - Biofuel... | ecosystem: Engineered > Bioreactor > Anaerobic > Unclassified ... | reverse complement strand
GCCGACGGGCTGTCTGTTCTGGCTTCTCCTCATCATCGTCGTGCTCATTCTCTTTGTTGTGAACTGGGGCAAGATCCAGAAAACCCTGAGCGAGACCCATTTTACCGAAATTGTCCAGAATTCGCGTGACCAGCAGAAGAACAAGCCTGCGCCTGTCGCCCCCGTGAATCCCTCGTCCCGTTCAGATACCGAGGAGCCCGCGGCCCCGCAGCCTCAGAACGGGGCTGGCAGCAGCGGACGGCAGGGTACGGCCCAGCCTGAGGCCGGGAACGGCTCTGTACAGCCTGTCTCTCCCTCCCAGTCCCCGGCCGCCGAAAAGCCGGAGAGCCCGGCGCCGCAGAGTCAGAAGCAGCCGGCGGCAAAACCTTCGGATTCCAGTCAGAGCGGAAAAACTCAGGGCAGCCAGAATGGAAGCTCAGCGGGCGGAGCCCAGAGGGGCTCCAGCGCCCAGAGCGCGGAGCAGAAAAAACAGTCGGGGAACACCGCAGCTCCGGCAGCCTCCTCTGGCAGGGAGACAAAGCCTGCAGCCAAACCTGAGACAGCTGTCAAAATGCGCACGGCGAGCCTCTTCTTTGTGCGAATTGAGGACGATGGCGCCATTGTCAGGCAGGAAGTAAAGCGCCAGATACCGAGTTCCGATTCGCCGCTCTCCGATTCGATGGCTGCCCTTCTCGCGGGGCCAAACGCCGACGAGATGAGGCGCAGTCTTGTAACGCTGATACCTGCGGGCACAAAGCTGATCTCGGCCCAGGTGAGGGGCGGCACAGTCTTTCTCAACTTCAATGAAGCCTTTATGTACAACCACTATGGCATCGAGGGCTATGCCGGACAGCTTAAGCAGGTGGTCTATACGGCGACGTCATTCCCGTCTGTGCAGGATGTGCAGATTCTGATCGAGGGTGAAAGGCATGACTACCTCGGCGGCGAAGGCGTCTATATCGGGAAGCCGCTCTCCAGGGGCAGCTTCTAGGCACAGAAGAGCGGCTTCCAGGGCGCTCTCCAGGGGCAGCTTCTAGGCACAGAAGAGCGGCTTCCAGGGCGGCATCTATGGCGCGGCCCATGCTGCCCTGTGTCTCCGCCCTTGAGCCCGAGGGACAGGGCGGAGGCGTCCGTCCATCACTGTTTAAAAAACGCATAAATATAAATAATTTATCTGCGGGGTGCATAAAAATTGGATAATCTGATACTGCCCTGCGGTGCAAAATTTTGAATAATGAAATAACGATTTCACTTTTTGCCTTCACAGTGCGGGTTTTCTCTGCTACACTTGAACTCAATCTTAGCAGAGTTACGCCGCACCAAGGAGGCTCTCAACATGAATTTCACCCGTCTTCATGACTGGCACGTCGCCCATGGCGCCAAGATGGCGCCCTTCGCCGGCTTCGAGATGCCAATCAATTATCCTACCGGAGCAGTAGAGGAACACCTCATCACCCGCCGGTCAGTTGGACTCTTCGATATTGACCATATGGCTCAGTTCGAAGCATCGGGACCGGGAGCAGGCGAGTTTGTCTCGCATATGGTCTCGGCCAGAATCCTCGATATGAAGGTCTGGGACGCGCACTACTCACTTCTCCTCGACGAGAATGGTCTTGTGCTCGACGACCTCTATGTGTACCGTCTGCCTGACAGCTGGTGGCTCGCTGTAAACGCGGGCAACCATGAGTCGGACTGGGCCTGGTTCAACAAGCACAAACCCGCCGGTGTCAAGCTTGTCGACAAATCCGACGAGACCTACATGATCGCCGTACAGGGCCCCCGCGCTATCGAGCTGCTCGACAAGCTGGGCAGTCCCAAGGTCTCGACCTTCCCGCGCTTTACCTCGGGGAAGATTGAGGTTGACGGCGTGCCGATTCTCTTCGGCCGCACAGGCTACACCGGCGAGGACGGCGGCGAGCTCTACTTCCCGGCCAAGGACGCGGAGAAGCTCTGGAACTATCTCCTCGATGAGGGCAGCAAGCTCGGCATCGAGACAAAGCCCATTGGCCTTGCCGCCCGCGATTCCCTGCGCTTTGAGGCGGGAATGCCCCTGCATGGCCACGAGATCAGCCCGAAGATCAACGCTCTCGAGGCGCTCTTCAAATGGGCCTGCGACTTCGACAAGGACTTTATCGGCAAGGAGGCCCTCGAGGCCATCCACGAAAAGGGCCTTACGAGAAAGCTCGTCGGCATCGAGGTCAAGGGCGGCGTGCCCCGCGAGGGCTATGAAGTCCGTTCGGCCGACGGCCAGAAGATCGGCGAGTGCGTCTGCGGCATGTACTGCCCGACCGTAAAGGTCTACGCGGCCAATGCCTTTGTCGCCAAGGACTTCGCCAAGGTCGGTACCCCTGTCCAGGTTATGATCCGTGACAAGCCGCGCGAGGGCGTTATTGTAAAACGCCCGCTCTATCTCCCGGCCTACAGACGGGAAGAAAAGTAACAATTACTACTGACTGCGGGCGGCGGCCGCATAGGCCGGCTGCCCGCAGAAATATAAGACCCGGCGCGCCTCCTGAGGCAGGCCGGAGCCCAAAGGAGAACAGCAATGAACATCGATAAGAATGCCCGCTATGCCAAATCCCATGAGTACGCCAGAAAGGATGGCAAGGAAATTGTGACCGGCATCTCCGATCACGCGCAGAGCTCCCTCGGAGACATTGTCTTTGTCGAGCTCCCCGAAGTCGGCAAGACCCTGAAGGCCGGCGAGGCCTTCGGCACTGTCGAATCCGTAAAGGCCGCGAGCGACCTCAATATGCCGATGGGCGGCACCATTACCGCCGTCAACGAAGAGCTCGCCTCTGACCCCGCTCTCGTCAACAAGGACCCCTATGGCAAGGGCTGGATGATCCGCTTTACCCCCAGCAATGCCGCCGAATATGACAAGCTCCTCGATGCTGCTGCCTACGAGAAGGAAGCCGGGAAGGAGTGAGCCATGCCCTTTATTGCCAATACTGATAAAGACCGCGAGGAGATGCTCAAGACCATCGGTGTAAAATCGGTGGACGATCTCTTCGCCGATATTCCGGCCGCGCACCGCTTCCCCAAGCTCAACCTGCCGAAGCCCCTCTCCGAGCCGGAGGTGCTTAAAGAAGTCGAGGCCATGGCCGCGAAGAACCTGACTGCGAACAACAGCGCCTGGTTCCTCGGTGCCGGCGCATACGATCATTTTATTCCAGCTATTGTCCCGCAGATGGCAGGCCGCGGCGAGTTCCTCACCGCCTATACGCCCTATGAGCCCGAGGTTTCGCAGGGCACTCTGCAGGCGATCTTCGAGTATGAGAGCATGGCCGGCGAGCTCCTCGGCGTCGAGGTGATGAACGCGTCCCACTACGATGTGGCAACCGCTCTCGCCGAGGCCGTGATCATGGCCCACCGCGTTGGCCCCTCGAGGCCGCGCGTTCTTATTCCCGCCGCCCTCCATCCTGAGTACAAGGCTGTTCTCGCGACCTACCTCGCGCCGATCAGCTCCCTCAAAGTTGAAGAGTACGAGGGCGAGCCCGGCAAGGCCAAACTCGGCGACGATGTGGCCTGCCTTGTCATGGCCTATCCTGAATTCACCGGCGAGATCCGCGACATCGGCGCGGGCAGCGAAAATGCGCACAAGGCCGGAGCCCTCGCCATTGTGCAGGCCGACCCGATGATGTGCGCAATTCTCAAGAGCCCTGGCGAGCTCGGCGCCGATATCGTTGTGGCCGAGGGCCAGTCTCTGGGCAATCCGATGAACTATGGCGGCCCCTTCCTCGGCATGATGGGCACCTCCGAAAAACTCATGCGCAGAATGCCCGGCCGCATCGTCGGCGAGGCTTATGACCATGAGGGCCGCAAGGGCTATGTGCTCACCCTCTCTGCGCGCGAGCAGCATATACGCCGTGAAAAAGCGGTGTCCAACATCTGCTCCAACGAGGGACTTACGATGCTGCAGACCTGCATCTATCTGGCTGCCATGGGCAGACAGGGAATGCAGGCCGCGGCTGAGCTCTGCTGGAATAAGGCGCACTATGCGGCCAGCCTTATCGGCAAACTGCCTGGCTACGCCGTTCAGAACAAGAACTTCTTTGAGGAGTTCACGGTAAAGACGCCGGTCGCCGCCGAGAAGATCGCGACAAAGCTGTCGCGCAAGGGTATTGTGCCCGGCTTCCCGGTCTCGCGCTACGACAAAAAGCGGCCGGACGAGCTTATCGTCTGCGTCACCGAGATGAGGAGCAAAGATGAAATCGAGCTCCTCGCTTCTTCTCTCAAGGAGGCCGCCAAATGAACATTCGGCCAGAAGCTAACATCTATGATCTTTCAAAACCCGGCCGCACGACCGCGGTTCTCCCGGCCCTTGATACTCCGAAGACTGCTATTCCCGCGAAGCTGAGACGTGAGAATCTCAATCTGCCCGAGATCGATGAAGAGACGCTCGCGCGCCACTTTACCCGCCTCTCGCAGAAGAACTATTCGGTCGATTCCTGCTTCTATCCCCTCGGCTCCTGCACTATGAAGTACAACCCGAAGGTAAACGAAGTGGCGGCGGCCCAGCCGGGCTGGCTCGGCGCTCACCCCCTCGCGGGAGAGGAATTCTGCCAGGGCAGCCTCGAGCTCATCTACAAGCTCCAGGATATGCTCGCAAAAATCGGCGGCTTCAGCGCCTGCTCGCTGCAGCCCGCGGCCGGCGCCCATGGTGAGCTCTCAGGTGTTCTGATGATCCGCGCCTACCATGTGTCGCGCGGCGATACAAAGCGCACAAAGATGCTGATCCCGGATTCGGCCCATGGCACGAACCCGGCTTCGAGCGCGATGGCAGGATTTACGGTTGTGACCATCCCCTCGGATTCCGACGGCGGCGTCGATATGAAGGCTCTCAAAGAAGCCCTCGCTGGAGATGCGGGCAAGGAAGTCGCGGGCCTTATGATCACGAACCCGAACACCCTTGGCCTCTTCGAGAAGAATATCGAGGAGATTGCGAAGCTCGTCCATGAAGCAGGCGGCCTTGTCTATGGCGACGGCGCCAACCTGAATGCCCTTACCGGCGTGCTCCGCCCTGCCGATGTCGGTATCGATGTAATGCATTTCAATCTGCACAAGACCTTCTCCACCCCGCATGGCGGCGGCGGTCCCGGCTCCGGCATGATTGGGGCCAATAAAAAGCTCCAGGATTTCCTGCCGGGCCCCATCGTTGTGATGAAGGGCGAGCGCTATGGCCTTGAGCAGCCCGCGAAGTCTATCGGCCATGTAAAGGCTTTTTATGGCAACTTCGGCGTTATGACCCGCGCCTATACGTATCTCCGCATGCTCGGAGCGGCCGGCCTCAGAGCTGTGGCCGAGAATGCGGTGCTCAACGCGAACTACATGAAGGTGCTTATCGAGAAGAACTACACCCTTAAGTATCCGCGCCGCTGCATGCACGAGTTTGTCGCATCGGGCGATGTGGCCGAAGGCATTAAAACCATCGATATTGCCAAGGGGCTTATCGACGCGGGCTTCCATCCGCCAACAATCTATTTCCCCCTCATTGTAAATGAGGCAATTATGATTGAGCCGACCGAGACTGAGTCCAAGGAGACTATGGACGAGTTCGCGGACGCCATGGCGAAGCTCGCGGCCGAGGCCAAGAGCAACCCCGCTGCCCTGCATGCCGCGCCTGTTACGACGCCTGTTGGCAGGCTCGACGAGGTTGCCGCCGCAAGGCAGCCGGTGCTGAGCTATACTGGCAGGAAGTGAATTGAAACAGGGCGCAGCGGGACCTGCGCGGCGCCGCGCCTTTTCCCCCGGGCCGGACAGTGTAAAGCATTTTCCCGGCCCGTGGGTTTTGACCTGCCAATTGAAATGATCTGATAATACCAGGAGGCCGCGCCGTCCTATGGACCGCGCGGCCTTTTTTTGCCCAAGGCTGTGATAGCGCAAACCTCTTGACAGCTGTGATTGACAATGACAGACTTAAACACCCCTTTGGGTTTCCTCCGATTCGGATGGTATTTGCAGACTTAGGGATCTGCATTGAGAAGGCCGATCAGCCGCTCCATCCGTCTGCGCGCTGGAATGCCATGCATTGCAGACCATATACATTTTGAGGGTTGGTATGAAACTTCGCTCCTTCAGGCTGGGAGTCTTTCTGGCTCTGGGCTCTGTTGTCACTGTTGGTTTCGCGGCGATAATGGCCGTAGAGACAGGCATGACTGCGAAAATTGTCAGCGGCTTTATAGACCAGGTTGCGGTTGCGACCGCAACCAGCGAAGCCCGCCAGATCGCTGCCAGATTGGCCAAGGCGGAGGCCGAGGCCTCCTGCCTGGCTTCGACACTGGGCACGGACGCGCAGATGTCCGTGCCCGCATCCACAGCCGCGGCCCATGCCGCTGGGGCCTGCTTGGCCTCAGATAACGCGGCCGCCGCCTGGGCCCGTTTCGAGGCCGGCGCCTACGCGGATTCCCTCGAAGGCTCCCGCTCCCGTGATGGGGGCTTTGCACCTTTCGCAGTCCGCGGCAGCGATGGGGATGTGCAGCGGGTGAGCAGGGGCTTCGACGAGGCCGGCCTTGATGATGCAGCCAGCTATGTATTGAATACAGGCAGAATGCGGAGCTCGGATCCGGCGGTCCACATGATTGGCGGCAGGGCTGTCTTTGCGGTCTCAGTAGCGGCGCCGGTCAGACGCGGGGGGAAGGTTATCGGGGCGGCCGGACTTCTAGTCTCCCTCGACTCCCTGAGCAGAGCGGTAGCACAGATAAAGCCCTATAAGGGCAGCTATGCCTTTCTGGCCTCAAAAGACGGCACGATAATAGCACATCAGAGCGCAGAACTGGCCGGCATAGCAAGCACCGAGGGTGTAGATAAGGCTGTGGCCACCCTCGATGAGGGGAAGCCATATCTCACAATTGGCTCTTCTGTGATGGACAGAAGCAGGAGCCGGCTGGTTATGGTCAAGGTACCAATTTCGGGCGGCAGCTCCTATTGGGTCTTTGGCCTTTCGCTCCCGCTGGGTCTGCTTATGAAGCCCCTTGACGACTTAAAGCTGATAATTCTCCTTGTGGCGGTGGGGGGCGGTATTCTGATGATTGCCGCTCTCTATCCTGTGCTTGGCTCAGCGGTGCGCCCGCTCAGAATTGCGGGAAAGAGCATGAAGGATCTTTCCGAAGGGGAGGCCGATCTTTCGAAGCGCATTAAAATTGAGAGAGAGGATGAAATTGGCCAGCTGGTGAACAATTTCAACCAGTTTATGGACAAGCTTCAGGAGATTATCTCGACTCTTAAATCGGCACAGACGCAGCTGTCCGGCATAGTGGGAGAGCTGGGCTCAGGCGCGCAGAGCAGCGCCGGCGCAGTGACACAGATTTCGGCGAGCATAGAGGGCGTGCGGACTATGGCCGACAAGCAGGCGGAGGGTGTCTCCGCATCTTCGAGCGCCGTGACTCAGATTACGCACAACCTGGATGATCTGGGCCGCCTGACCGCCGAGAACGCTGCGAGCGTAACGGAGGCAAGCGCCTCTATCGAGGAAATGCTTGGGAGCATAGCCTCGGTCGCCTCGTCGATGGACAAGATGGACGACAGCTTCAGCGCGCTGCTCAAGCAGGCGGTTGAAGGCAAGGGGAAGGAAGAGGAAGCCGCCGGCGTAATCGCCGCCATAGCGGAAAAATCCAAGAGTCTTCTCGAGGCGAATGAGGCAATTGCGAATATCGCAAAACAGACAAACCTGCTCGCCATGAATGCAGCAATCGAGGCCGCCCACGCAGGCGAAGCCGGCAAGGGCTTCAGTGTAGTGGCCGATGAAATACGCAGCCTCTCTGAGAACTCCGCGGAACAGTCCCGGGAAATTGGCGCCGAGCTCGAGGATGTTCTCAATGGAATCGATAGCGTTGTGGCTGTGTCAGGGGCTTCGCTCGAGGCATTCAGCCAGGTTGTGGAAAGGGTAAAACAGACCGAATCGCTTGTGCGCGAACTGCGGGGCGCGATGGATGAGGAAGGCGCAGGTTCGAAGCAGATACTCGAAGCCCTGCGCGATATAAACGAGGCCACTGCCAAGGCCAAAACAAATGCCGCGGAGATGGGACAGGGAAGCGCGGCGATTCTCGCTGAGATGAAGGGGCTTGTTGCAGAATCCTCTGATATACGGACGAGGATGGATGAGATGGCCACTGGGGCAAAAGTCGTGCAGGACGGTGCCCGCAAAGTCGCGGCCATGGCGGAGAGCACAAGGGCTGCTATCGGCTCGATGGATGCAGTGATAGGCCGCTTTAAGGTCTAGACGAAGCCCTGGACGCAGGACAGCAGAGCGCATGCTGCCTGCAGGCCCCGCGTGAAAAACAACGCAGGGCGTCCCCATGGGGACGCCCCGCGCCTTGGCGCGGTACAGGTCCGCGCCTCCGTATCCTTTCAGACTGAACTGCCCGAAAATTCTCAGAGATTGCCGATAGTTGCGACCATAATCGCCTTAATTGTGTGCATCCGGTTTTCGGCTTCATCGAAGACGACGGAGTGGCTGCTGCGGAACACATCGTCGGCGACTTCCATCTCCTTAAGGCCGTACTTCTCCGCGATGTCCTTGCCGACAATGGTCTCGGTGTCGTGGAAGGCGGGAAGACAGTGCAGGAAGAGCACGTCGGGGTTGCCTGTCTTTTTGACAAAGTCCATGGTGACGCGGTAGGCCTCGAGCTGCTTGATGCGCTCGGCGAACTTGGCTTCCTCGCCCATCGATACCCAGACATCGGTGTAGAGAGCGTCGGCGCCCTTGAGCGCTTCGTCGGCCCTGCTGATATCGAAGAACTCGATTTTGCCGCCTGTTGTCTTTGCGACTTCGCGCATCTCGCCCGTGAGTTTCTCGGCAGGCCAGAGCTCCTTCGGAGCGAGAGAGACGAAGTGCATGCCCATCTTGGCAGCGCCGATCATGAGAGCGTTGCCCATATTGCTGCGCGCGTCGCCGCAGTAGACGAGTTTGATTTTGTTGAGGGGCTTTGTGCAATGCTCTTCGATGGTGAGGAAATCGGCGAGAATCTGAGTCGGATGGTCCTCATCGGTAAGGCCGTTCCAGACCGGGACGCCTGAATACTTTGCGAGATCCTCAACGAGCTTCTGGGAGAAGCCGCGGTACTCGATGCCATCGTAGAAGCGGCCGAGAACGCGGGCGGTATCCTCGATTGATTCCTTTTTGCCCATCTGGCTGTTGGTGAGGAAGGTGGCATTGCCGCCCTCGTCCCAGCAGGCGACTTCGAAGGAACAGCGCGTGCGGGTGCTGGTCTTGTCGAAGATAATGACGATGTTCTTGTGATCGAGCAGATTGCCCTTTATGCCTGAGCGTTTTTTGGCTTTGAGGTCGCGGGCGAGGTTGAGAAGATAATGGATCTCCTCAGGGCTGAAATCTTTGAGTGTAAGAAATGAGCGTCCCTTAAGATTGACGGGCATGGGCTTCTCCTTTTTTAGGGTCACGATGGCTTTGAAGACCGGGCTCGAGGCTCTGGCGGTCTTGAACAGTCTAGCAAGGATATAGCACAGCGGGGCGGCGCCGTCAAGGTAAGTATAAAGAGCATAAGTAATTAGATTGAATGCATAAATATTCCTTACCGGTAAAAACTGAGGTTGACAGGGGCGGCGGGCGGGCTGAAACTGAATAGATGGATTTAATGGCTTTAAGCTATTTGAAGCCTGTCCAGAAGTGAATTGAAGCCAAAAAAGCGAAGGAGCACAGAAATCATGGTGGAAAAATCTGAAACCAAGATACCGGGCAGAACCTGGTTTGTGGTCTGGTTTGTGGGGCTTATCGGCCAGCTTTTGTGGAACGTGGAGAACGCGATATTCAACACCTTCGCGTACCAGGTCGCGCCCGGCAACGCGCCGCTTGTAATCCAGTGGATGGTTGCCCTCTCGGCTGTGGCGACGACCATATCGACCCTGGTAATGGGCACTTGGAGCGACAGAGTCGGAAAGCGCAGGCCATTTATCGCAATTGGCTATATTCTCTGGGGCATCTTTACTATCTGTTTCGGCGCCTCAAAGTTTCTGCCTGCAGCCCTTATCGGCGTGGCCCTTGTCGCCTTCGATTCCATAATGAGTTTCTGCGGATCGATAGGAAACGATGCAGGTTTCAGCTCGTGGACTACGGATATATCGGACGAGACAAACCGCGGCAAAATTGGCGGTGTTATTGCGGTAATGCCAGTTATTGCTACAATTATAGGTACTGTTGTATTCGGTATTGTTATTGATGGAATGAAGGGATCTGGATTCCATGGCATTGGCTACTTTCCTTTCTTTCTCTGCATCGGCGGACTTGCCGCGGTTGTGGGTATTGTCTGCTTTTTTATGGTGAAGGATGCGCCTGGCCTTAAACCGAACAGAACAGAGGGCGGGTACTGGAAACAGTTTCTGTCGGTCTTCAATATAAAAGAATTTGGAAAGATGAAGGAACTCATCTGGGTGTTTATAGTTATGGCGGTCTATTTTGTGGCTTTTAATGTATTTTTTCCCTATATTCTGCCCTATTTTGAACACACACTGGGACTCGGACTTGGCATGGCAGGCGTGCTGACCGGGGCGGGCCTCGGGCTTTCGGTGCTCTTTACCTTCCCGGCGGCCCATTTTATAGACAGGGGCAGGTCGGCGGAACTTGTCGCCGTATCTCTTGGCATGACCCTTGTGGGGCTGATTATTGTATCGCTCGCGGGGGCCTCGATGATTCCGTTTCTGCTCGCCGGCATGCTGCTCGCCGGCGGCGGATATGTGCTCATTCTGCAGACGCTTACCGCCTGGCTTAAAAATCTCTACCCTGAGACACAGCGTGGTCAGTTTGAGGGCATTCGGCTGATATTCTTTGTCTGCATTCCTATGCTGCTCGGGCCTGCTATCGGAACACCGATTGTAAGCTCGCTTGGAAAAGAAGTAATTATAAATGGAAACAAGGAGATGGCGCCGCCTGCAATTCTGTTCCGCATCGCGGCCTATGTGAGCCTTCTCACCATTATCCCGCTGGCCTTCGCGGCGAAGGAGCACAGACGCAGACTTGAAAGCGCCAGCGGCGCAGCGCCACAGGGGAGGGCGGACAGGACCAGCGGAGCGGCGGGATCCGGCGCGGGCCGCAAGGCGGACTGAAAGATATGATAGCTGCGCTGATTGCTGTAATTGCGCTTATTCTCATTGTCCTGGCCGCAAGCTGGTACTTTTCGTCTATTGTTATAACACCGAAGAGATTTTCGACGGCCGAGAGCAGAGAGATAGAAAAACAGAAAAACCACCTTGTGGAATCTGTATACAGCGCATATAAAAAGACCGAAGTAGCTGTCCCGTCGAAATACGGATATACGATGAGAGCGACCTGGCTGCCCCTTGAGGGCACAGGGAAAGCGGTGATACTTGTGCATGGCTTTACCTACACAAGGTATGGCTCCTGCAAGTACATTGAATGCTTCCGCCGGCTCGGCTTCAGCGTGCTGATGATAGACCAGCGGCACCATGGCGAATCGGGAGGCGCAAATACAAGCTTCGGCTATTTTGAAAAGGAGGACCTGAAAACCTGGACAGACTGGGTTTTTAAGGAGCTCGGGCCGGGAGCAGTTGTCGGGACTCATGGCGAATCGATGGGGGCGGCGACTGTGCTGCAGAATGGTCCCCTCGACCCGCGGCTCGCCTTTATTGTGGCGGACTGTCCTTTTTCCGATCTGAATACACTGCTTAAATATCTGCTGAAAAAGCAGTACCATCTGCCTTCGTTCCCGCTGCTCAATATTTCGCGGTATATTTCGAAGCTCCGTACTGGCGGCATGGTCTACGAAGAAGTAAGTCCTATAAAGGGAATAACCAGTATTAAATGTCCAGTCCTCTTCTGCCATGGAGATGCCGACGACTATATCCCGCCATCGATGAGCACCGAGATGCACAAGGCCCGCCTTGCGGCGGGCCTTGTTTCGGAGATTTATTACGGGCCGGGGGCCAGACACGCGGGCTCCTGGGATGTATCGCCGGCCGCATACGAAAAGACGGTGGCGGACTTTATCGGGAAATACGTCCCGGAGGCGGCCCGCAGACAGACTCCAGAGCGCTGAGCGGCTCTGGAACGCCGACGCATGGGCGCGGCCCCTGCAATGGCGTCCGCCGGCGGGATCGGCAGACCGGCGCCAGCGCTGGAGAGCGCATCAGCTATGGCTCATTCTCTGCAGTAATATCTGCGAGCAGCGTCCAGCCGTCGCCAAAGCCTGGCATAAACTCGCAGCCGCGCGCCATGAGTTCTGCGCCCGAATAAACGGCTGTGCCTGGCGCGGACGCTGCCTGCGCCGCTATGGCGCTTCCGCCAGCGGGGTCCTGGCCCGTAAGCGCCGCAGAGCCCGGATTTGGTTTCTTCAGCTTGCCAATCGAGCTGAGAAATGCAGCTTCCGAACCGGGAGCCGCGGGGGCGGGCTCGCTGCGGAGCACAAAGCGGTAGAGCCTGTCGGGATCAAGACCCCTGAGCCTCAATAGGACAGGGGGAGGGTTGGCAAGAGCGCTGCTCCGCATGTAGGTAAGGATGGCGCGTGTTTTATCCAGACTCACCGACATCCAGGCGATATCGCCGCGGCCGGGCCCCGCCGATGCGGCCGATGGCAGGATGCGGTAGAAGCTGCCGAGCTGGATAAGGGCACGATGCTCCTTATAAAAGGAGATGTCGCGGGCGATGGCAGCTGCATCCCCGGCACTGAGTGCGGTTGGATCAAGCTCATAGCCGAGATTGCCGCCAAATGCGATAGCGGCGCGCGCAGTCATCGGAGTGACGCGCTTAGTCTGATGATTCGGCACAGCAGAGACATGTGCGCCCATTGTTATCGGAGGGAAGAAGAAACTTGTACCATACTGAATGCCAGCGCGGGCAAAAGCATCCGTGTCGTCGCTTGTCCAGAACTGAGGCATATAGTACAGAATGCCGAGATCAAAGCGCCCTCCGCCGCCGGCGCAGCCTTCAAACAGAGTGTCGGGAAAGGCCGATGTTATCTCATCCATAAGGGCATAGAGCCCCAGAATGTATCGGTGCCTGCATTCTCCCTGAGACTCGCCATCCAGAGCCTCCGACCCGGCAAGGGCGAGGGGGCGGTTCATATCCCATTTAATATAATCGGGCCTGCAGCTTGAAAGCGCTGCCTTAATGCGGTGCGCGATTTCAGCGCGGACCTCTTTGCGGCCGAGATCAAGTACTAATTGGTGCCTTCCGGGAGCGCGCGGTCTTCCTGAAAGATGCAGACACCAGTTGGGATGCGTGCGGTAGAGATCGGATTCAGGCGAAACGGCTTCGGGCTCAACCCAAAAGCCGAATTTAAGGCCGAGAGCACGTACTCCGGCAGCGAGCTCTGCAAGGCCTCCGGGAAGCTTGCCCCTGTCCTCTGTCCAGTCGCCTAGGCTCGTTGTGTCATCGTCGCGCTTTCCAAACCAGCCATCATCGAGCACAAAGAGCTCCACGCCAAGCTGAGCCGCGCGCTTCGCGATTGCGGTCAGTTTCTGCTCATTGAATTTGAAGTAGGTGGCCTCCCAGTTGTTTATGAGGATGGGACGCTCGCGGCGCGCCCATCGGGGCGGCAGAATGCGGCTTCTGACAAACTCATACCAGCTGTTGGATAGCGCCGAAAGGCCTCTGCCCGAATAGCAGAGCAGGGCTTCGGGGCCCGCAAGACTCTGGCCGGGATCGAGCTTCCAGCTAAAGCCCTCGGGGCTGATTCCCCCTATCCATCTGAGCCCGATATCTGAACGCTCGAAGGACTGAGCCCATGACCCCGAATACACAAGATTCGCGCTCCAGACCTCGCCTGAATCTTCGTCCGCGCCAGAGCGCGCCACAATGGCCGCGGGGCTCGAAGAATGGCCCGAAGCTCCCGTGTGCGAGCCAATGCAGAGAATGCCAGGTCCGAGCGCCCTGCGGCTGAGCTGGCGCTCCCGGGCCCATGCTCCATCGAAGGCGATAAGATCGAGATCGCCATCCACGGCAAGATCGATAGAGAAAGAGGGCAGCTTTTCCAGCGTTACAGGAACAGAACCCCTATTTTCAGCAATAAGAGAGCGCGCCACAACATCGCTTCCGTCGAAGACTGTGTAATTGAGCTTGACGGCAATTCCAAGCAGTTTATCCGAGAGACAGAGCTCAAGGCTCTGCGAGTCCTCAAGACCGGCGCGCGCTTGAGGAAGCCCTGGCAGCGCTGGCCGTCCCTTGTATACACGCCATGCCGAAAGCCTTAAATCGGCGAGGGGGCCCGCGGCGGATCTGGCTGCAAGGGCAGGAGCTCGGATATCGCCTGCGAGAGGAAAGGAAAAATCGAGCCTGAGCCAGGCGCTTGACCAGTCGGGTTCGGCTGGATCCTCCGATACGGAATAGGGCGGCACATCAGCCGATACCGGACGCGCAAGCGCAGCCGCCATAGCCGAAAGCGGCATGCCGAGCCTCGATCCCCAGTAATAATGCAGCGGCAGGCCATTAAAAATACTTATTATATATGATGAATTAGGCGTGGAAAGGCGGAACAGCGTTCCCTCTTTATTCGCTTCAATGCATGAATTCACTGTTTGATCCCTCATTTGACCCTGATAGTACGTACACTCCCGCGCTCGATGAGTCTGGAGAGTATATAGAATTTTCCAGGAAGAAGAACTTCCTGTTCTTAAGCACAAACCCGGCATTATATATGCCTTGGCCTTTTATGAAATCAGTATACATGATTTCTCTGTCCATATAGCCCTTCTGCTTATTCCAGCGTAATCACATTCTTAATGCTGTCGAGCCATGTGCTGCCATTGCCGCGGACGGCACCTAGATCATTTATGTTAATACTGAATAGATCAGTTGTATGTATTGATTTGCCCGGGTCTGCCCTGTCTGGAAAATATGAGCCTATTGCGCTGATTACAAAGTACTGGCCATTCTGCTTTCCGAGATAGATCATTGTGTGCCCTGGCATATATAGAATTGAGCCGGGCATGAGCCTGTCCAGTACCGATTTTCTTTTAGCGCTGTTCATCGCGGAAATATCCTGATTTTTGCCCGGCACAAGCGATATGGCCCTGCTGTTCCGCGGCAAAATAAAGCCAAAACATCTAAAGAGTTCCATTATATATTCCGAACAGTCCCGTGACGAATACTGCCCGCCCCAGCCATAGCAATTGCCCAGGGACTGAAAGGCGAGATTCAGCACATTGGATACCGTATAGGGGAGATAGCCCGGGTGAGCGAGGGAGGAGGGGATGCTGGCGTATTCAAAATCGAGACTGCCATCGCCGACTCTGAGCGGAATCTTTACAATATAGCTTGAGTATGCCTCTCTGCCGGCCCAGTAGGCGGAGGCGGCGGAATCGGCATTCCAGTCGGCGAGCTCAAGAGTGCTGCCCATAAAAAGCTCGGGAGTCTCAAGCGGAAGGCCTGAGCCAAAACGCTCAAGGAAATAGTTGGGATCAAGCCTAATACGGTCGCAGGTAATTGTTATAAAATTGGCAGGATGCAGATACTGTTCGAGCCCTGAAAAAGCGTCAAGCAGGGCGACATCTTCGGCGTGAACCCAGCCTGTGCAGCAGCGTGCGCTTACAAGAAGCCAGCGCTGGTCAGCGCTTTCATGAAGGACAACGAGGGGTTCATTTACAAGAAGGCCGCAGATCTGCGCCATATCATCGTACCAGTCATCAAGGTCATTTGTATAAAAAGTGTCTGAGGGAATAACCCTGAGATTGGAATGGCGGATGCAAATGCCGGGAAGAGTGCTGTTCTTATCTGTTATGGAGGGTAGATTCATTGATGAGAAAATGCCATCCCACTGGGCAGCGCTCACCGCGCCATCGGCTGTGTACCAGGCCGCCGCGGGAGGCTCGGTCATTGTAGAAGCGAGCAGGGAGCTGCGCGATATGCCATCGCGGTATTTCTGGAGATCAATTATAATTCTCGAAGGCGGATTGGAGCCCGGCCAGGCAAGCTCCGATGTCTTTCTGTTCCACAGCTCAATCTGGGAGGGACTCATAATGACGCGGCCGGCAGCGGGAGCAAGGCCTATCCAGTAGGAGGCGTGGAGCATTTTGGGCTCCACATTGGGCGAAAGACGTATGGATATTTCGCCGGGCCTGGGAATCTGCGTGACTGCAGTATTCTGATCGGGCCCGAGACTTGAGCAGGAAAGAAGGATCGATACTGAAAAGAAAGAGCCAAGCAGCGCTTTCAGCATTTTCATATATCAAAGTATAGTAAGGCGGCTTTCAAATTGAAAGTCTGAAGGCGGCATAATGCGCCTCACTGAACCGGAGCGGAATCGGGAAAATCCTCCGGAAGAGGGCGGCTGGATTGGACTAGACAGTCTCGCGCTTGCTGGGGTAGAGAAAACGCTTGATCTTCTGCGTTGGCGTTTTTTCGAAGGGCTGGGGCTGCTCTCTGACTTTTTTTATGCGCGAAAAGGCCGCCAGGCGCGAATTGGCCTCGGCCTTGATGCGCTCGAGCAGAGCGCCGACAGCGTCTTCCGCTTCTTCCCGGCTCTTCTGGACGCGGGCCTCAAGCTCCTTTACAATTTCGGGCTTTAGCTCGATCAGGGCTGTAAGCCCCTCAGTGTCGCCATAGACAAGAGATTCGGCGACGTAGGGCGATGAATTGATGACAGCTTCTATTTCTTCGGGATAAATATTTTCCCCAGAAGCGCCCAGTATCATTGTTTTAAGGCGGCCGCGTACAAAAAGTCTGCCATATTCATCGTAGCAGCCAAGATCGCCTGTGCGGAAATACCCGTCTGCTGTAAGGGCCTCGGCGCTGCGCTCCGGATCTTTATAATACAGAGGACCGACCATTGCGCCACGCACCTGTATCTCGCCGACCGCATGCGAAAAATTGCGGGCATGGCTGATACGCCTGTGCGCTTCTTTTTCTCCGCCGGCGTAACCTGCGGGACCGGGACCGCAGATGGGGGCAGAACCGTCTTCGGGCACGAGCCGTATATCGGCATCTCCGAGTGCAAGGCCCGCCATTTTTGTACGTGTTGTGCCTACTTTTGCAGCGGCGATTATCGGCGCTGTCTCGGTAAGGCCATAGCCGATAGCATAGGGGAAGTGTGCTGCGATAAGGAAATCCTCAACTTCTGGATCGAGAGGCGCTCCTCCAATCCCAAAGAAGCGCATGCGGCCGCCAAAGGTTTTGTAGAGTTTCCTGCCCGCAATGCGGTTGAGCAGAGGCCTGAATAGAGGGCTTTTATAGAGCGGGATTTTTTCGAGGCTGGGCTTAACGGCCTGCCTGTAGATTTTTTCGATTACAAGCGGTACTGAGAGCATAATGCTCGGCCTGAGAGCGGCGAGGGCAGGCAGAAGCACACTGGCGGCTGGCGGCTTGTCAAGATAGTAAATGGAAGAGCCGCTCATCATAGGTATTATAAAACCAATTGTGTATTCATATGTGTGAGCAAGCGGCAGAATGGATAGGCAGACATCCTTTTCGTTCAGGACAACAACAGAATGGCAGGCGAGGGCATCGGCCAGAAAATTGCGGTGCTGGAGCAGTACTCCTTTTGAACGTCCAGTCGTGCCCGATGTGTAGACAATAGCGGCAATATCTTCAGATTTTACCGGCACATTCCTGAACCCAGGCGTCATATCTTCAACGGCGGCATCGAGGCGCGGCGCGGAAAGAGACTCAATGCTGATTGCATCGAGGCCTGCGGGAGAGAAATCCGGGCTTTGGGCATTTTCAGCGCTGGAGTTTTTCCCGCCCTGCGCCCCGCCCTGGGCTGGACTGCCCGTTCCGTCCCGAAGCAGTTTTCTGCTCATTTTTGATGAAACAAACACGGATTTTGCGCCTGAGTGTTTCAGAATATTGCTGATCTGCTCTGGGGTAAAATCGGTGAGAATGGGTACAGAGACGGCCCCTGCCCTCGCGATGGCGAAGGTGGCGATGCCCCATTCGGGACGGTTCTCTGAGAGAATCGCGACTCTGTCGCCTTTTTTTATGCCATGGCTTTGGAGAAGGGCGGCGGCGCGGCGCGAAAGACGCTCAAGCTCACTATAGGAGACCAGCCTGCTGCCGAAAAAAGCGAGGGCAGGCGCCGCGCCGTAGCGGGCTGCCCCACGCAGTGGAATATCCGCGAGCGTATCGCGGTTAAAATCGTAGATGTCGCTGTAGTCCATACTGTATTCCTCGCTGTGCTTTCTGACAGAATCTGCTAGATCGTCTACATAGACAGCAGTGGACAGCAGAAGGTTGCGGCTGTTTGACGAAAAATGTGTGAATGTCTTAAGGAGACCAGAACGCGCTGCCGGCGGCAGCGGCCATCTGGGACCATCCGGGGGACAGGTCTCCGACCATCCGGGGGACAGACCATCCGGGGGACAGGTCTCCGGCCCTGAGCGCTGCGCGGGCCGGCGGCCCTGAAAATTGTCTATTTCTTTTTGGGATAAAGAAATCTCTTGATTTTCTGCGTCGGTGTCTTCTCGAAGGGCTCCTCTTCAATCCTTACCTTGCGGATTCTCGAATAAGCTGCAAGCTTGGAATTCGTATCTTTTTTTATCGACTCAAGCCATGTTGCCGCCGCCTGTTCGAGCAGGGCCCGCCGCCTTTCAAGATCGCTCTGGGCCCTTTCTACCGCCTCGCCGACAGCCTCATGCATTTTGTCCGCTTTGAGCCCGGCGCTCTCGACCTTGTCCTTTATTGTCGCTGTGATCTCGGCAAGGGTTTCAGGCTTGAGCTGGACCAGGGCTGTCAGCCCTTCATCATCCCCATAGACAAGGGATTCTGCGACAAAGGGCGATTTGTTGAGCTCAGCCTCAATGTCCTCAGGATAGATATTCTCGCCCGAGGCCCCGAGAATCATTGTTTTGAGCCGGCCGCGGACAAAGACCTGCCCGCGCCTGTCCATAAAGCCAAGATCCCCCGTCCTGAACCAGCCGTCCTCTGTAAAGGCCTCGGCTGTCCTCTCCTCATCCTTGTAATAGCCCTGGCTGACATTGGGCCCTTTCGCCTGGATCTCGCCCTCGCCGGTGTCAGGCTTCGGATCGGCAATGCGGATTGAGACTCCGCGCAGAGCCGGCCCTGTCGAGCGGAAAGCCCCATGATAGGGCGCGAAGCCCGCAATAAGCGGAGAAGTCTCGGTGAGCCCGTAGCCTACCGCATAGGGAAAGTGCCCTGCGATCAGGAAGCGCTCCACATCGGGGGCAAGCGGCGCGCCGCCCACGCCGAAGAAGCGCAGCTTCCCGCCAAAAGTTTTATAGAGCTTCCGCCCCGCAATCCATTCGAGGAGAGGTCTGAAAATCCTGAACCGGTAGAGCGGGATCTTTTCAAGGGCCGGCAGCACCGCCGAGCGGTAGGTTTTCTCAATAACAAGAGGAACCGAGCACATAATCGTCGGCCGAACCGCCTTCAGAGCCGGCATCAGCGCGCTCGCCGATGGCGGCCTGTCGAGATAGTAGATAGACGAGCCCTGCATCATCGGGATTAAAAAGCCGATGGTAAACTCATAGCAGTGCGCCATCGGAAGAATCGAGAGACAGCGGTCGCGCCTGTTCAGCACAATAATCGACCTGCATGCCCAGGCGTTCCAGACAAGATTCCGGTGGCTCAGCATGACCCCCTTCGACCTGCCCGTTGTGCCCGATGTGTAGACAATCGCTGCGAGATCGTCGGCGTCCACCTTCGCGGGAACAAAGGATGCGGCTGCTGCCTCTATCCGTGCCGCGTCCGGCGGAACAAAGCCGGCAGGAGAGGAGAAGGGGGACAGGTCTTCAACAGAGAGAAGAAATTTTGGCCCCCCGGCCTTCACCTTGGCCGCCCCGCCTGCGCCCGGGACCGTGCTTGTGCCGCCGCCTGCCCCGCCCGGGGCTGCGGAGGCCGGCGCGAACTTGCCGAGAAAGCGCTTCGAGACGATGACTACCCGAGCCCCCGAGTGCTCCACAATATTTGCCATCTGCTCAGGCAGAAAGTCCGTCAGAATTGGCACCACCACGGCGCCAAGCCGTACAATGCCAAAATAGGCGAGCCCCCATTCTGGCCTGTTTTCGGAGACCAAGGCCACCTTGTCGCCCTGTCTGACCCCATAGAGACTCAAAAGCGCCGCAATCCGCCTTGAACGCGGCTCGAGTTCGCTGTAGAGCAGGGGCTCCCTGCCCACCATTGCAAGAGCAGGCCTGTCCCCATACTGGAGCGAACTCTTCTCTATCAGCTCGGGAATCGTAAAACGCTCGATTTTATACAAAAGAAGACACCCCTTCCACAATTTCAGACAGAATCCGGCGGCACGAAACCGTCCCTTTCAATATAGTATGTGAGCGCAAGAAGTCGAAGACCTGTCCCCCGAAAAAAACAGCAGTTTATTCCTATCGGATAAAATTAAATTGAAAGGATAAGGATGCGGCGCCTGCTTCCCTGTCCGGGGCGCCCGTGCCCCCGGCGCGCCCGCCGCCCGGCCTGCGCAGAGGCTCCCGCTGAGCCTGGAAGCTCAGTCCGAAAGCCTTTTTGATGGCCTGACAGGGCCGGCAGTATCAGCTTCAGTGTGATATAATCCGATATATAAGATAATTGTCTCTCTGCCGCTTTTATAATCCGCGAAAAGCGGCCAAACGGTTCCATTCGGAGTGTCCTATGGTGAGCTTCCCCCTTCCTTCAAAAATGAGCGCTTTTGGATTTTCTGCGGCTGCATCAGACCGCTCCAGAGCCTCAGCCCCCAGCAGACTGCCAGCAGGGAAGGGCAGGCCGCCGCTTTCCGCCTTCCTCCTCCGCAGGTGTTCTGCCGCTGTCTTTATTCTCGCCTTTGCCCTCGCCGGAACCGGGGCATTCGCGGCTGCATATACCTGGACGGGGGGCGGCGATGGAACAACCTGGGAATCGGCCGCCAACTGGGGCAGCGCGTCATTTCCATCGAGCGCTTCTGATACAGCGACCATAAGCAGCGCGGCGGCCATCACCCTCAGCGCCGATGTGACAGTCGGCGCCCTGCAGTTCTATACGGGGAGCACCGTTACCATCAATCTGAACGGACATAATCTGACAGTGAGCGGTACGGCAGATTTTGGCCGTTCGGATTTAGGCGCGGGTCAGCCGGGATGCAATGTCATTATAAATGGTACGGGTACATTCCAGTGTGCAGAATTGAGTACCAACGGCTGGGCGAATAATTCAATAACACTTAATAATTCTGCAGTGCTCTCGGTAACCACTACTCTATCCGCAGCCGCGTCCAGCGCCGAATATGTAACAAGCATTTATGGCGATGGAAGCAGCACAGTTCAATATGGCGGCAGTATCGCTCAGGATAGCTCAGGAATCAACGAGATAGCCTACTACAATGTGACCGTAAAGTCGGGAAGCAACTCCTTCTCAGTCGCCACTTCGGGTACCTTTGCGGCGGGACAGACTGTCAAGGTTACGGTAAGCGGTACATTTCCTGCCGCAATTTTCCAGTATGAAGCTGCAGTGTCCAACAGCGGCGATACCTATACTATTTATAACAGTGATAAATCGAAAAGTTTTTCGATAAGCGCCAGTGTGAGTACTGCCACAGACTTCAGCAACTGGACCTCGGACGCGAATTCATTTGTGTTCTATATAGAATATCCATCAACTGTTACGAACGGAGATGGACTTAATCTTCTTATCTACTATGGTACTGCACAGGTGGGCAGCGTCAATTTTACTCTGAGCGCTACAAATCCAACCTGGCTGGGAGGCAAAAGCGGCTCCGAAACTGACTGGAGCACAGCAGCCAACTGGTCTACAGGCACTGTGCCTTCAGGATCGCAGACTGTTATTATCCCCTCTGGAACTGCATATTCGCCTGCACTTACGGCAGCTGTCAGCAACAGCACTGATATTACAGTAAATTATGGTGCTGTACTGAACTTAAATGGCTATAATCTTACGGCTTCCAGCCTTAAGAATCTGGGAACTGTAAAACTGACAGGCACTGAAACCATAAGCGCAGCATGCACAAATGGCACGCTCAGCACTGTTGAGTATACAGGCGCGGGCGCTGGACCCTCCTGGGGATCATCATATAACATACTGAAAGTTGATGCAGGCGCGTCCCTCAGCATGGGCACAACTGCCCTCAGCGTGGCAGGCACAAGTACTGTCGCCGGCACGCTGACACTGGGCAGCGGTGTGGCTTCGGCCTTTGCCGGTGCTGTGACAAACTCGGGCACCATAAACGGCAGCACTGGCGCAATAACACTCACGGGCGGCATATCGGGCGGCGCATTTACTGAATCAAGCACAACGACAACAGTGGGTGCCGGTTTTGCACCTCTCACCTTTACAAAAAACGGCGGCACAGTAATTCTGACTGGCACTGGTACTGTCGGTAATAGTACCAATACGCTTGAGTTTAACAATCTCACTCTCAATGGCTCGGGGCTTACCTTTACGGCCGCGGGCAGCCTTACGGTAGATGGTACGCTCACACGCACGGCAGGCACTCTCGCGATGAGCAGCTATACGCTCAGCCTCGCGGGGGCGGCTCCAACCTCGGGAACAGCCGCTGCCATTACCTTCAGCTCGAGCGGCGTTCTGGCCTTTACTGGGACGGCAGCCCAGAGCTTTGATCCAACTAATATGACAGTGGGCGCCCTCACCGTTAATAACAGCGCTGGTGTTACGGCATCGGCTGCGGTGACGCTCGCCGGCAGTCTGACACTGAGCTCGGGAGCCCTCGCCATGGGGACTTATGCCCTCAATGTTTCCGGCACTATTGCGCGGACTTCGGGCACAGTCACTTCGGGCGGAACAATTACGCTGAATGGAACAGCCGCGCAGACAGCGGATTTTACGGGTTCCACCGTTTACAATCTTGCTGTAAGCAGCACGGCAGGCGCGACGCTTTCTGCCTCCGCAGGCACTGCTGTCGCTGGAGATTTGACCGTGGCAGCAGGTGCCATACTGAGCACAGGCGGATATAATCTGACGGTAAGCGGCAGCGCGGCGGTAAATGGAACGCTTAACCAGCTGAGCGCGAATACACTCACTGTAGGCGGTTCGGCCCTGAACTTCGGAACCACCGGCGCGCTTGTTAACGCGGGTGCGCTGGTGCTGAATGGCAGCGCGGCTCAGGCCATTACGCCTAACGGTCAGAGCTTCGGCGCGGTAACGATGAGCGGCACAGGCGGTGTCACGCTTGTGGGCACCGCCACCTTCGCGAGCCTCAATGTGAGCCTGGGCGAGAGCTTTAGCACCGGCGGCGCATCGGCTACTGCTCTTACCATAAGCGGCGCTCTTGTAAATGCCGGCTCGCTGACGTCTCTGGCAGGCGCTGCGGCTGCTACAACTATGAGCATTGGCGCAAGCTCGACGAACAGCGGAAATCTCTATCTCTCCTCGACAAATGCGGGTGGAACCGTAACGCTCACGGTGGCCAATGGCACGACATTTGCCAATACGGGAGTTCTGCAGGTCGCATCCTCTACGGGCACGGTGACACTCAGATCAGCCACAGGCACATTTACCCTTACAGGCAATGCCATTGACCTGAACGGCAAGGCTCTTGCGGTGAGCGGGCTCAGCACGGCTGTGGCCCACAATCTGAATGTGAGCGGGGATGCGCTTGCGCTCTCCGGCACAAACAGTTTTACGGGCGGTCTCACAGTGAGCAATGCCGGCGCGAGCCTTGATCTTGGCACGAGCACGCTTACAGCTTCGGCCCTTATGCTGAGTGCGGGAAGCTGCGGCGCTGGTGCAGGCAGCTTTACAGTGAGCGGAGCGCTCACGGTGAGCGGCGGCACTCTCAGCATAACAGGAACGCCCACGGTTTTCAGTGCGGGCAGTCTTGCTGAGAGTTCAGGAACTATTACCAATACTGCCGATTATACGCTCACAGTGGGCGGGGCGGCGGCAATAGCCGGGACCTTCGCAACCACAACTTCATCGACAATAAAAATGAATGCGACGGCCACCATTGCGGCTTCGGTAGGTCTCTATAATCTTGAGGTAGCCTCGGGTACGACGACAATCGCAACCAATGCTCTAAGCCTCGCTGGTGCGCTCACTGTAGACGCCGGCGCCACACTCAGCGACAGCAGCAATAATCTCGGCCTCAGCGTAACTGGCGCTGCAGTTGTAAATGGCGCATTTGCGGGCGGCACAGCGGCCGATTCCTTTACCGGGGCAATAAGCGGTTCGGGCACCTTCGGGGCGAGCAGTGGCACAAGCACTATTGGCGGCGGTCTGAGCGGCGTTTCATTTACTCATAATTCAGGCAAAGTACTGCTCGCCGGCGGTACCGTCGGAGCCTATACATTCTATAATATTGAGCTCGCCGGAAATGTGACGGCGGGCGGCAGCTGGACGGTCAATAACAACTGGACCTACACGAGCGGCACATTTACCCCCTCAACATATACGGTAACCTTTGTCCCGACAAACGCAAGTTCCACCATAGCAGGCAGTGCGGGCTTCTACGGCCTTGCCTGCACAACAGGCGGGAAAACGCTTGTCTTTGCCGATGGAACCACACAGACAGTAAGCGGCTCACTGGACCTTGAAGGCGCAAGCGGAAATCTCCTCAGCCTTACAGGCTCCGGCACGGCTGGCTGGACAATAGCCTATTCCGGTTCCACCAAGACCCTTGCCTTCCTCAATGTAAACTATGCAAACGCCTCGAGCGCTGACCTTGCTGCGGCTACAAGCCATAATGGCGGCACAAACAACACGCTGGCCTATACTTACAATTGGACATTCAGTGCGGCTGTATGCAGCTGGACAGGCGCTTCTGATACCGACTGGGATACCGCAACAAACTGGGAATACGGCTACGTTCCAAACAGCGGCGACAGCATCGTGATTCCCGCCTCCGGCGTAACAAACAATCTGAGCCTCGATGGGACCGCGCGCACTGCTCTCGCCATGACGGTAAACGGAACGCTGAATGCGGCTCTGGCAACAGCAATAACTCTTACGAAAGCATCGGCCGCGGCCCTTACGGTAGGGGCGGCCGCGGTATTCGGCAGTCCTGCGAATGTGACCTGGACCCTGAGCGGCAGCGCCGCTGCTATAGCCTCAAGTCTTGGTACCACAATCGGCCATATTGTAAGCGCCGCGGGGGCTTCACAAACTGTAAGCCTGGGGAATGCCCTTACAGCGACTGACCTGACTGTATCGAGCGGAACCTTCAGCTCAGGGACCTATAATATTACTCTGAGCGGCGGGATAAGCGGGGCCGGTTCATTTACGGCTTCTTCGGGGACGACAACAGTTGGCGGAGATATTTCGGTTGCAGGCTACACACATAACAGTGGAACCCTTGTGCTTAAGGGAAGCAGCGCGCAGACGCTGGGCGCCTATACACTTTATAATCTCACGCTTAATAACAGCAGCGGTGCATCTGCGGGCGCCACAGATATAGGCGGCAATCTCGTGCTCACTTCGGGAGCCCTCGCCATGGGGACAAACGCCCTCAGCTTGAGCGGTGCAGCCTCCTCGATTTCGCAGGCCGGCGGCTCTATTACAAGTACTGGTACAATCTACTTTAGCGGGACTGGCGCTCAGACGGCCGATCTCTCAACTTCGACCCTTACTGGAGCGGCTGTCAATGCAAGCAAGACGGGCGGCAGTCTCAGTTTCTCGGGCGGCTTTGCTGCCGGTACATTCACTGTTGGTACGAATAAGGCTTTTGATCTGTCATTTAATACGGGCGCGGGACAGGCTACTACCATTACCTCGGCGGCAGTTTTCAGCAATACCGGCGCCCTTGTGCTGGGCGACGATGCGGCCGACAGCATGACTTTTACGGGCGGACTTACGGACTCCTCGACAGTGTCGGGCATTACAATCGCAGGCACGGTGGCCGCCACAAACAATGCCCTTACACTGAATAAGGCGCTGACTTTGGCCGCTGACAGCAGCCTGAGCGCGGGCACAGGCACCCTTACGCTGGGCGGAGCGGTGAGCGGCGCCTACGCTCTGAGCATTGGCAACTGTTCCGCGGGCTCAAAAACAGGCGGGGCTGTGTCGGGTATTACAGGTCTCACACTGAACAGCGGCGCCGTGTTTACCCTTGGCGGAGCGCTCTCTGTGTCGGGCCCGCTTACAGTCAGCTCTGGCACGCTTACTGATTCAAGCTATGGAATTGCAGTAACAGGAGCGACCGCCATAAACGGTACCATCGCAGGCGGCAGCGGTGCAGACAGCTTTGCTGCCATAAGCGGTACTGGTGTGCTCAGCGCCTCAACTGGTACTACCAGCATTTCCGGAAACATGACTGTTACATCATTCACGCATAATTCCGGAACTGTTGAGTTTACCGGCGGAAGCACTGGGGCTTATTCATTCTACAATGTGATAATAAATGGCGCTGTAAGCTCGGGTGGGGCCTGGACAATAGGCGGGAACCTGACAATTGCGGGCGGAACATGGACGGCTGGCGCCTATACGCACAGCGTCGCAGGCAGCTGGACAAACAGCGTGGGCGCGGCTGGTTTTTCTGGTTCAAGTTCGACCATAGATTTTAATGGCAGCTCGGCACAGACAGTTGTGCCGAACAGCCAGACCTTTGGAACTGTAACGATGAGCGGCTCGGGAGGCCTCGCTCTAACCGGCACTGCCACAATGGGCAGTCTCACTGTAGCATCGACCGAGACATTTACGCTGGGCGGCGCGAGCGCCACGACGCTTACGATAAACAGCGCCTTTGACAATGAAGGCATAACCAAGCTCAATTCGACTGGCGGCGCGCTTATTCTTCAGGTGGCTTCGGGAAAAACGGTCACAAATAATGGCAGTCTGCAGGTGAGTTCATCGACTGGGACGGTGACTCTGCGCAGTGTCTCGGGGACATTTACTCTGGCCGGCAGTACCGCACTCTCGATAAGCTCGGCCTGTACATTAAGACTTAGTGGCATGACAACTGCGATTGCACATACCCTTGGGGCAAATCAGACAATTACCCTCGCCGGCCCTGCCACCTTCTCTGGCGGCCTTACCCTTAATGGCAGCGGCGCGGTTCTGACAATCGGCACAAGGACGCTGACTGTAGGCGGTCTCACGGTTACCACAGGCACCGCAACACTGAGCAGCGGCACAATAGCGGGAGGGAGCAGCGCTCTCAGCATAGGCCCGGGCGGTGCCATAAATGTTACTGGTGCCGGAAGCATAACGGCCGGTGCCTTTACCAACGCAGGAAACACAACCTGGTCTGGAACCGGCGCGAGTACAGGCAGTTTCAGCTCGGTAAATAACAGCGGAACTATTACTTTCAGTTCAAGCGGCACTCCGGCATGGACCGACAGCGGCGACTTTATATCAACTGGTATAATAACCAATACAGCGGCCAATACGATCGCTGTTGGCGGAAACCTGAGCATCAGCGGTACTTTCAGTGCAACAATGACCAATTCCACCATTACTATGAGCGGTACTGCGAAGACCGTGAACACAGCTGTCCAGATTGGCCATCTTAAAACCTCCGGAGCCGCGTCCATAAGCGCCTTGACAAACAAGCTAAACCTGGCCGGCAGCCTCACTCTCGCAACAGGGACAAGCCTCAGCCTTGGCACTCTGGGCGCGGATATAAGCGGGAACGCGGCTGGCGCGGGCACAGGAAGCCTTAATGGAGGCAGCGGAACCGTGACGGTCTCCGGCAGTTTCAGCGTCCCGGTCTATACGGCGACAAGCGGCACTACTTATATAGGCGGAACAGCAGTCACCTTTTCGACGCTTACCCATTCGGGTGGAACAATCAGCCTGAATGGCACAGGCACTCCGGTCGCTCTGACTACAGGCGCACAGAGCTTTAACAATCTGATACTCACGAGCACTTCGGCCAAGACGGTGAATCTGACAGGGGCGCTTACAACTGCGGGCACGCTCACGCTGAACAGCACTGTGACGCTGGCCGCGGGGGCAAACGCGCTCAGCATCGGCTCGACGACAGTCAACGCAGGCACTATCACGCTGGGCAGTTCCACTGCCGTATTTACGGGGCTTGTGACAGACACAGGCACCATTACGGGCAGCTCCGGCACCATCACCTTCAGCGCGGGGCTCGATGCCTCTGGCGGCAGCTTTACCGCTTCTTCGGGCAGCACGAATGTGGAAGGGCCCCTTACTTTTACAGCTGGAAGCACCTTTAACCATAACAGCGGCACCCTTATATTTACCGGCACAACAACGCCCATTGTATTTACAACAGCGGCAAAGAGTTTTTACAATATTTCGCTTTCGGGTACTGCACAGACAGTTGAGGCCTCTGGAAATGTCACTCTGGCGGGGTCACTCGAGTCAGCCTCCGGCACTACTCTCGACCTGGCCAGCCTCAATTCGGGGACAAATGCGCTCACGGTGGCCGGCAGTACAAACACGACAGCCGGAAACGCCGGCACCATTACGGCTGGTTCAGGCGCCCTCAGCTTTGCGGGCAGTTTCGAAATAGGCTCGCTTACAGCCTCGAGTTCCACATCGGCTTTTGAGGGCAGTACAACACTGCATACCTTTGCGGCCAATGGCGGCACAGTGGTGTTCAGCGGCACGGCGAGTGCACCAACCCTTGCCGCGAATGGCGCTGTCTTTAATGCGGTATCAGTGACCAGAACCTCAGGCACGCTGAGCACATCGAATGGCACAGGATCCTTCAGCGCGGCGAGCTTTAGCCAGTCTGGAAGCGGCGGCAGCTTTGCCCTCGCCGCTGGCGATACCATGACGGTCTCTGGCTCGACCACGGTGAGCGCCGGCACTCTGAATCTTGCAGGTGCCTATGAGGGCAGCGGCGCGGCTTTTACAGTCTCGGGCGGCGCTGTTACGGCTTTGGCTCTGGACTTTATAACAGCTGACATGACTGTGACTTCGGGCAGTTTTACCCAGACAGGCAGCAATACCGGCGCGAACACGCTGGCATCTCTCACAGTGAGCGGCGGAGCCTGCACTTGGGACTCGGGCTCGGCCGGCGGCACCATTACTATAAGCGGCGCGCTCAGCAATACAGCCACTCTCAGCTTCAATCTTAAAAATGTAACAATAGGTACAAGTATTTCGGGGACGCTTGAGTTCTACGATCTCACTATTCCGGCGGGGAAAACACTTGCGCCTGAAGCCTCGAGCACTATTACGGTGCGCAGAAATATGAACATCGCCTCAACTGGCGGCTACGCTACCACCAACAGCCCGAGCCTTGTGCTGGGCGGTACGAACAGCGTGTCGGGCGGCACTTATACCGACAGCAATACGAGCGCGGTGAACCTTGGAACGGTGACGATAAGCGGCTCCTATACGAAGACCCTCGCCACGCATATGAGCACAGGGGCCCTGACAATTACAGACACGAGTCTTGCCCTCTCTGGCCATAATCTGACAGCGACAGGTGCAATTACTGGAACAGGATCGCTTGCCGCTTCGGGCAGCGAAGCCATTGCGGCCGGCTCATCGATGACGGTGAGCAGCTTTACTGCCGCGAGTTCGACCGTGACATTCAATGGCAGTTCCAATTCGGCCTGCGGGGCCTACAGCTTCTACAATCTGATAATGAACCTCGGGGCGCCGGCGACGACGCTGACCCCCTCGGGCGGCATAACCGTAACAAACGCATTTACCCAGACAGAGGGCACATTTGTGGCGGGGAGCTATACGCACAAGATCGCGGGCGGCTGGGATTCAGGCGCGAATGTGGGCTTTGATGCGGGCACTTCCACAATCGAACTTACGTCTGCCGCACCTGCTGTCAATTCAGCCCTGAGTTTTTACAATCTGACGCTGGATTATGGCGGCACTCTGAGCCAGAGCGCGACCGTGAGCAATAATTTTGTGGCGGCAAGCGTCGGCACGGACATCTTAAAGCTTAACTCCTATACCCTTAAGGTTGCAGGCAATGTTACGCTTACCTCCAACTGCACCCTCATAGCCGGCACCTCGACACTTGAGTTGAACGGCACGGGAAACCAGACTGTGGTGACCAATGCTCAGAGCTGGTACAATCTGAGCATTGACAGCCGCAGCGGCGGAACGCTGAGCTTCAGCGGGGCCCTCAATGTGACCAATACCATGACCGTCCTGGATGGCACCTATAACGTGACCATCGCTGGTGGCGGTACAGCCGCAAATGCAGTGAGTTTCCTCAATACCGGTACGCTTGCCATAAGCAGCGGCTATACCTTTACTGGCGGTGCGATCGATACAGCCGGCCCGAAGAGCATAGCTGGTACAATAAGTGTTGGCGGAGCAAACAACCTTGATTTTTCGGGCACGGCGGTCGCAGTAACTGCCACTGCCCAGCTTGGCGGAACGACGGGCAGCATAAGCCTTGGCGCCACAACAATCGCGGCTGGTGCAACCCTGCACCTTGGTGACAACAGCACAGCCTCTATATTCACTGTGGCAAGTGCCGCTGGAGCCGCGGCGAGCGGGAACATCACAATACAGAATACCATCGCCGATGTCACCTTTACCGGTGCAGTAAGCGGAAATATCGGTACTGTTGCAATAAACAAGAGCGGCGGGACCGTGACCTTTGCGGGCAGTCTTGTGGCGGCAAGTCTTACTCCGAATAGCGGTGCATACAATGTAAGCATGACGGGCGCGAGCAATGCCATTGCAAATCTGGTAACCTTCCTGCAGACGGGCAGCCTTACAATTGGAGACAGCGCAGGCGATACATCAACCTTTGCGGGCGGAGTTAAAAAAGCCTCCGGCGTCCTCAATTTTGCGGGCACAATAGCGAGCACCAATACAGACCAGACCTGGTTGACGACGACAGACGCGATTGTCATCACTGCCAACACCGTTTTCAGCTCAGGCAGCGGGGCAATAAGTTTTGGCGGGCCGATAAACGCCAGTACCGCAGACAGCTATTCTCTTACGCTGAACAGTACGGGCATTGTAACGATTGGCGGTGCTGTTGGAGCTGTAACGGCTTTTGCAGGCCTTACAACCAATGCCGATGGCATAACAAATATAAAGGGCGGAGCGGTGACAACGAGCGGCGTCCAGACATATAATGACGCCGTGGTTCTAGACGCTGATGCATCGATTGTCTCAACAAGTTCCACGATCGCATTCAATTCTACTGTAACAGGCACATATACGCTTTCTATTCAGAATGCCGCTTCGACCGGAATGGTATCGTTTGTCGGTGCCGTAACCCTGAAGGGGCTCAGCCCTGCCGCGGGAGCATATGGAATCAGCATGACGGGCGGCTGTACCATTGACAATGCTGTCACATTTGCCAATACGGGTGCCCTTGTGATTGGCGATTCGGACAGCGATCTCTACACCTTTACGAATGGCCTTACGGCTGCAGATACATCGGGCGCCACGCTGCGCGGGGAGATAAAAACAGGCGGAGCAGGCGGGCAGGATCTGGCGTTTAGAGATTTTGCCGTTGCGGCATCCGGAACTGCTCTGCTTGAAACAACTCTGGGCAAGGTGAGTTCGACTGGCAGCCTTACGGTGGCATCGGGCTGCACCTTGGATCTTTCGTCTTCACAGTTTGATATTACGGCACTGGCGTCCAATGCAGGGACAATAAAACTTACAGGGACGCAGGCCACGCATAATTTTGGGACCTATACTGCATCGCAGGGTACTGTTGTCTACTACGGCAGTACGGCAGGCAGCATATTTACCACAGGCATGACCGCAGCCGATGGAAACAATTACTACAATCTCGAGATAGCGGGAAATGCCGGAATTCTGTTTTCCAACGAAGCTGCACTCTCTGTAAAAAACGATATAGTAATTGCATCAGGTACGCTCAATGCTGCGTACAATATAAGCCTGGGAGGAAACTGGACTAACAGCGTCGACACAGTGTCCTGGAATGAATCGGCATTTGACTGGACATTTGGCTCCACCTCGGGTTTCGCTGCAAACAGCAGTACGGTAAGCTTTGAGAAATCAAGCGGGAGCATCGCCGTAACAGGCAGCAACCGCTGGTATATCTTCTCATGCACAAGCCCCGGCGTCACCATAACCTTCTCGAACGGCGATGTGCAGCGGATTCTCTCAGGCGGAAAATTCAGCATTATTGGCAGTTCTTCGAGCTATATTACTCTTAATCGGGCAACCGCTATCGCGGATGACCTAAGCACTGTCCCTGCCCGGACAGGGCAGGATGGCGATTTCTGGTTCTTCGACCTTCTCTCGGGCGCAACGCTCGATATGTCATATGTATATGTATATTACAGCAACGCCCGGTCGAACCCGATAAGCGTTCCCACCAATGTAACGGCGACTCCATGGGGAACATACTATTCCTATAAATGGCTCGCGTATCTTTTTGCCATGTACAGCTACACGGAGGATTCTGACTACAATGGCAGGATTGACCGAATCCGGGTTACGACAGAGGCAGCGGTTGGCAATGATTTCTCCGGATTTACCGCTGTTGTTTCAGGATATACGGTAAAGGGATACAGCCGGCCTGCGGCTGGAAACACCTTCTACATCCTGCTGGAAGAGCAGAAGTATCTGGACACAGGGGCGGTGCCCTCCTGGCATGTCACCGCGAATACCACGCTTAAGGATTCCGCGACTGATACAAAATACGTGAGCACGATGGAGACCGGATCAAGCGACTGGATGATTCCAGGCGATACCGCCTGGCCTGTTATTGGATACACGCTGATGCTGCCGGGGCAGACTCAGGCCTTTATCCAGCTGTCGGAACCGGTTGTACTGACTGGCGGAGGAACTCCGGCTGTTGGCGATTTTGATTCGGCAGGCACAGGATTGAACATTGTAACGGGCAACACCGGTATTCAGGAGGCCACATGGACAACAGCCGCGCGCAGTGCAGCTGTTCTGGCCGCCGGCAGTTCCAGTTTTACGTTGACTTCATCCATGCGGGATATGGGCAGCGCGCCAGTATGGTACTCGAGCTATGATGGCCTTGTGCCTGGCGCTCCCTATCCTACCTATCCTCCCGAGACAGGATATGCAGCAGGCAGCGAATCCTCATATACCTATGGTGCGGACCGGACTGATGCAAGCAGGCTCGCTGTGAACCCGTTCAGCCTGTATCGGGGCGGAAACGCCAACTGCACGCACCGCGCAACTGATGTGCTCGTATCGGCACCGCCATCCTCAAGCGCGCCTTCCGGATATCCAGACTATTTTGTCTGGCCTGTCTGGGCAAAGGACTCGCGTTCGGTCTCGCTGACTCAGGCGGAGATCGAGGCCCTGACCGCTTCCAGTTCTGCCTCCTCAGGAATTGGCCTTATTCGGGCTTTTGACGGCACTCAGTGGCTGCGTGACCAGGATATGACAGTTCAGGCCAAGACGCTTTCCGCTCTGGGAGCGACAGGGCTCACACTGGTCTACGATACCGCTTCCTCTGCTTTCAAGAATCAGTACGGGCTCTGGCTGCCTGCCCACAGCGATGCCAACAGCAGTTCGTCCGCTGCCTATTTTACGGGAGCTGACGGCTATCCGGATGACAGCGCCCATTCCGGCTCCACTGTCTCTGTGGCGAACACTGCCGGATCGAGCTCGACTCTCTGGAACGCCGCCATCGATTCCAGCAATTCTAAAATTGTGAGCGGAAAGACTTTTGAGTTCTTCTACACAGTCGCCGGCTATGGCAGCAGCGATGCGCCCCTGTACTGCGCACGCCTTGATATGACAGCCGGCGGGGATATTCCTTCTAACTGGTACAGACTGGTCAAGCCATTCAGCTTTGATATACACGATGTGCGCAAACAGCGGGGCGGGGTAACTGTTCTGAACAATGTGATCGACCCGACGCAGGGCGAGACGGTAAGGCTCTCCTACCAGCTCGTGAGCGCGGGCTATGTAACCATCACGGTCTTTACGCTCGATGGCGATGTGGTGAGCCGGCTCTATGCGGGACAGGAAACCGCGGGCGATTACACCACAGCCTGGAATGGAAAGAACGGGAGCGGACAGTCTGTAGCGCGTGGAATGTACTTTATCCGTGTTGTAGGGCCGGATATCGACGAGATCAGGAAGGTAATTGTTATTAGGAAATAGAATGGGAGGGCAGGGCTGCGCGGATGGCGCAGCCCCTGTGCCGGATAAATAAAGGTCCGCGTTTTCCCGGAAGGGGAAGGCGCGGATCTTTTTATATCAGATATTTATAATACGGTATTTCTGTTTGCCAAGGCCTATGGCTTCTCCATGCTCAAGCTGGGCCTCTCCCCGGGTTGCAGGATGAAGAAGGCTGAACTTGTCCTCGCCAGGAGCGGCTCTGCCGTCGAGAATTGAGCCGGGCAGAACGGGTGCGGCGTTTACGAGATCGCGCGAGGCGGCGTCTATGGCGACGGGGTCCGTCGAGGCAAGGATGGCCTGATCGGCGACAATGGGCGCATCGCTCCAGGGCGCGCAGTCGCAGTCGGGGCTGACATCGCGTACAAAATTGAGGTAGAAGACCTTGCCCTTTTTGTCCTTTACGGCTCCGTAGGCCGATTCCGCGAGACGTTCGGCAAACTCTGTCATATCGACATCCCAGGTCTGGCTTATGGCGTGCGCAGGACAGCGGCCCTGGCATTCGCCGCAGCCGAGGCAGCGCTCTGTGTCGATCTCCGGCCGCGCAGCGGTCCGCTGCATGGCGGCCGGCGCGCCCGGAACTGAGGCCGCGGCAGCGCCTTCCTCGCCGTCTCCCGGCACCACAGCCGTATCTCCGCTGAGGGTTAGGGGAAGCGGAGCGGCTTCAGCCTTGATTATTGCACTGACGGGACAGATGGATGCGCAGGTAAGGCAGCCTGTGCACTTGTCGGGCTTTATCACAAAGCGGAGTGTGTGCTGGTCTTTTTTGCCCGCCTTGGGGGCACAGCCCATGGCGAGGTTTTTAATTGCGCCGCCAAAGCCTGCCTGATCATGGCCTTTAAAATGCGAGACTACGATGAGGGCGTCGGCGTCGAGTATGCCGCCTGCGATTTTTACTTTCTGAAACCATTTCCTGCCAATTGGTACTTCACGCCAGTCGCCGCTTTTTATGCCGTCGGCGATTATAACAGGAGCTCCGCAGACGGCGAAGTCGAAGCCGTGGGCAATGGCTGTTTCGCAGTGCTGCACTCCATTGGAGCGCGCTCCCGAATAGAGTGTATTGGTATCGGTAAAAAACGGTCTGCCCCCGGCGGCCCGCACGGCGTCGGCGATTTTGCGGGCGAAGACGGGGCTGATAAAGGAATCATTGCCGAGCTCGCCGAAGTGTATCTTTATTGCCACAAGATCGCCGGGCTTTACAAAGTTTTCCATGCCCAGTCTGGCAATGAGTTTTTCGACTTTCGCTGTTGTGCTTGTCTTTGGGCTTTTGGCCCTCTGACCGGCAAAAAACACGTCGCGCGGCATTCGTCCTCCCCTCAACTTATTATTGCCCTAAGAGCGTTCATTATTCTATACTGGACGCAGGTTTCAAGCAGGAGGCCTCTTTTTGAAGATCCTCATGGTGACTAGCGAAGTCGCTCCTTTTGCCAAATCAGGCGGTCTGGCCGACGCGGTGGCCGCGCTCTCCCGCGCGCTCTCCAGGGCCGGACACGAGGTTAAAATCCTTCTGCCCCGTTACTATTCGATAGACAGGAGCGCTCTCGAGCTGCTGCCCGGCGCTTTTGGCGTGCCCCTCGGGCCCGGGCTCGGCGAGGCCTGGACGGCTCTGTACCGCTCGACTCTGCCGGGTTCGAATGTGCCTGTCTACTTCCTCGACTATGAGCGCTATTACGGCCGCGACGGCATCTACGGCACCAAGGCCGAACCTGATTTCCGCGACAATCCTGCACGCTTTGCACTGCTCTCCCGCGCGGCATTTCAGCTCTGCCGCAGGCTCGACTGGAAGCCCGATATTTTCCACGCCCACGACTGGCCAAGCTCGCTTGTGCCTGTCTATCTCAGACATGGGACGGAGAAAAATGAGTTCGCCGGAGCAGCGAGCATTCTCTCCATCCACAATCTGGGCTATCAGGGCATCTACGAGAAGGAGAGCTTTCCCGCCTTCGGCCTCCCCTGGGAGCTCTTCTACGGGGCGGGCTTCGAGCACTATAACAGAGTGAACATGCTCAAGGCAGGCCTTGCGAGCGCTGACTGTCTCGCAACGGTTTCGCCGACCTATGCGCGGGAGATCCAGACTCCCGCTTTGGGCGCGGGGCTCGACGGGCTTCTCCGCTGCCGCAGTTCAGACCTTGTCGGCATTCTGAATGGAGTCGATTCCTCTGACTGGGATCCGGCCACAGACCGCTTTATCCCGGCGAATTTTTCAGGCAGCCGGATGGCGGGCAAGGCAGTCTGCAAACGGGAACTCCAGAAGGCTTTTGGCCTTCCCGCCGATCCCGGGAAACCGCTTCTGGCGGTTGTGGCAAGGCTCACCGATCAGAAGGGCATCGCCGAGCTCTTCGGCCCGCTCTACGGCTGCGCTGCCGAGCTCTGCACCAGCATGGACATCCAGTTTGTGGTGCGGGGCTCGGGTGAAAAGTGGTGCGAGTCCGAGCTTGTCTCTCTCTCCGGACATATACCCAATTTCAAGGCGCAGATCGGCTACGATGAAAAAGCTGCGCACCTTATCGAGGCCGGCGCGGATTTCTTCCTTATGCCGAGCAGATACGAGCCCTGCGGCCTCAATCAGATGTATTCGCTCCACTATGGAACTCTTCCGATAGTGCACAGGACAGGCGGACTCGCCGATACGGTGGAGAACTACAACCAGGAAACAGGGGCGGGGACAGGTTTCGTCTTTGACAACCTGACACCGCGATCGATCTACGATACCTGCGGCTGGGCGGTCTGGGCCTATTACAATAAAAAAAGCCATATTGCGGCCATGCGCAGGCGGGGCATGGCCCTGGATTTCTCATGGGACAGGCCCGCCGAGGAATATTCGCGGCTCTACAGCCACGCGCTTGAATGCGCCAAAGCCCGGAGGAACTGATGGACAGCAAAGTGACCGACTACAATGCCGAGCTTGTCCGCGACAAGCTGGTTAACGCCTTTAAAATGAGAAAGCGGGAGGCGACGCCCGCCGATCTTGTTGCGGTGACAGGTCTCCCCAAGCCGCAGGTAGATGCCGAGCTCCCCGCGGTCGCCGATGAGTACGGGGCGCGGCTCCGCGTCACCGAATCAGGCGAGATCCTCTATTCCTTCCCCGACGGAATGAAGAGCCGCTACCATGGTTTTGGGCCGGGATTCAGACGCTTCTGGAAATCCTTCAAGCGGATTGCCGCCAAGGTATCGAAGGCGGCCTTCAAGGTCTGGATTATGGTCACCCTTATCGGCTACTTCCTGCTCTTTGTGGCCCTGACCCTGCTCGCGCTCTGCGCTTCGGTTGTGGTCTCCGTCGGAGGCTCGAATTCGAACGATTCGCGGAGCAGCGACAGACACGGCGGCGGAATAGGCGGGCTCTGGCTCGCCAGCAACCTGGTCGATACCTTTGTGCGCATCTGGTTCTACTCTGAACTCTTCAAATCCCCGGAAGAGCGCTATTACGAAAATGAAGCCCGCTTCGAGCGAAGGCAGGAGCGGAAAAAAAGACCAATCTATACGGCGATCTTCTCCTTTGTCTTCGGCGATGGCGATCCCAACGCAGGCTGGGATGAGGTCGAAAAACGCGCGGTTGTCGCCTTTCTGCAGAGCAACAAGGGCATTATGACGCTGTATGAATTTATGGCCATTACAGGTCTGAGGCCCGTCGATGCAGAGAAGAAAATAAACAGCTATCTGGTAGAGTTTGAGGGCGAGCCCGAAGTCTCCGACGATGGCGCTATATATTATAGATTTAAGAACATAATGAGGCGCAGCGACAAGACAGACCGGACTTTTGGCGGCACCGTCCCCGTGCGCAGGCCCGAAGTCTTTTCGGCCAATCCCGCAAAGATGAACCACTGGTTTATCGGTCTCAATGCGGTAAACCTGCTGTTTGGCTCCTATTTCCTCTATGGTTCGCTGACGGTGACCACGGTTGGCGCGGCGGGCGTCAAATCGGGTTTTGATGCCTTTTATGCTTTTACCTATGTGCTCTTCCAGTATCTGGGCCTTGCAGCGCCGGGACCCTTCCTCGGGCTGGCCCTGGGCGCCTTCCCGCTCGTGTTCTCAGTCTTCTTTTTTGGCATTCCTTTTATCCGCTCGCGCCAGCTCAAGGCCAAAAATGAGGATACAAAGCTTGAGAATATGAGGCGCATCGCCTACCGCGCCGCTGTGCAGAACCCGGCGGGCATTTCGAAAAGCGAGGTGCAGAGTCTTGCGGAGGCCAATGATGCGTCGAAGCCCGAAAAGGAAGGAGCCGCAGACGGCATCCTGCTCGAGCTCGCCGGCGCGGCCGAGGGCGAGGCAAGCCCCGAAGGCGCCTACAGATTCTCGCTGATCCAGCGCACCGAAGCGGCTGCCGCCCGGGAGCGCCTTGCAATAAAGGATTCCGATTTCGACCTTGGCGGCACAGTGTTCGACAGCAGAAGCTAGGGCCTGTGCTGCCCCGCTGCAGCCCGCCAGCGGGACTCGGGCGGGACTCGGGCGGCGCAGACGTGGATCTGCGCCGCTGATTCATGCTAAATAGCAAGTTTTGTGAGTTTTTTCAGCTCGCCCGGGCTGAACTCGCCGGGGATTATCGAAGGCCTTTCCGGAGAAGGCGAGAGCAGAATGCCCGCGGCCAGCGCGCTGCGGAAGAGCTCAGCGTAGCAGAGCGGTTCGGCGCAGTGCCCGCGGGGATAGAGAAGCGGGCCGCTTCTGTCAAACAGATCAGCAGTATACCTGTCGGTGCTCTTCCATATCTCCTCTGAGAATTTGGCCCTATATGCTCTGAACTCGCGGAGCGCCTTATATCCGGCCTTGAGCTGGACGGGTGCCAGCAGATCGGACACAAAAGCGGAGGCCTCCTTTTCCGAACTGAAGAGCAGGGCTGCAGGCGACAGAAAAGCCGGGCAGGGCAGAATAAAAAGGGCGGGGGAGCCAGCAGTGCCGCGGACATATCCGCGTTCAAACTCAGAGAACGGCCTGATTCTGGCAGGTTCATGAACCTGTGCCCCGAGACCGCCCGCGGCCGCGAGACGGGCGCAGGCCTGCGCCTCACTCTGAAAGATACGCACGGCCTTATATTCAGGCAGGATGGAGAGAATTTCTCCTGAGAGCCGGGTCTCGGCAGACCTGTCCCCGAGCGGGGCCAGAATGCCGCGGTCGATCTCATCCTTCGCAAGTGTGCCGAGGGCAAAACCCTTGGCCCCCAGAACGCCCCTGCCGTCTTCCTGCCAGAGATCGAGGAAGCGTTCGCCGCCAGCGCCATAGAGATGGTAGCCGCGCGCGCGGCGGACAGGCGGCAGAAGCCGCAAAAGTTCATCCGGGCGGATTTCTGAATTCATGCTGCTCCTCTTCTAGCTCTCAATTTCCAGCTTGGACGTAAATTTGACGAAAAACTGGGCCATCTTGCCCGTCTCGAAACGGACAACCACGAGGGGGCCTGAGCTCGGTGTTGGCTTTACCTGGACAATGACACCGGAGCCATAGTCCTCATGGTAGACAGCCTGTCCGGCCCGCCATTTGCCGGTTTCAGAGCCGGAGACCTGTCCCCCTCGGCTTTCGCCGGCAGCAGCCCTTCTATCTCCAGTGCCAGGGCCATAGCCCTGTCCGGCCCCATAGCCAGAGGATCCTGGATAGCCGCCATATCCGCCGCCATAGGCGGGACGTCCCTGCGACCTGGCTGATGCCGCGCTCTTCTCGGCCGTTATAAGCTCGGGATCGATCTCTGTCAGGAAGCGCGAGGGCAGTGTTTCGAAAAGACGGCCATGGATGCGTCTGTAGTGGCAGGCTGTCAGGAAGAGTTCATCCTTGGCCCGCGTTATGGCGACATAGAAAAGGCGGCGCTGCTCTTCGAGCTCTTCGCCTTCGTCATCGTCACGCGGAAAGAGCCCCTCTTCGAGCCCTGTCACAATGACAAGGGGGAATTCAAGGCCCTTCGTGTTGTGCATCGTTATCAGCGTAACCGCATCGGCCTTTTCTTCCGAGGAGCTCATGGCACGGTCGAGCTCAACCGCCTCAAGAAAATCGCTGAGCCCCTCGGGGCTGTTCGGATAGAGCGATGCGGCGTTTACAAGTTCATCCAGGTTTGAGGCTTTCTGGCTTCCCGCCACTTCGTCCTGATCCCGGTGATATTCAAGAAGGCCTGACTCTTTGATAATCCGCTCCACCGACTCTGCCAGGCTGCTTTCCGCCTGGTTTTTCTTTTTTGAAGCGGAGGAAGGCGGGGTCCCGGAGGCTCCGCCCGGAGCGTCTGGAAACACGGCGGCTGGAACGCTTGAAACCTTGGGGACAGGTCTCGGTGATTCAGACCCGTCCCTGCCGAGCCCGAGATAGCCGCGGAAGTCTCTGATCATGGCAGAAAAATCGTGGACCCCGGATTTTGCCCGGCCCCGAAGACTGCCAGATTCGGCGGCAGCCGTTCTGATAAGGTCACCCTCATAATCCGCCGCCGCGGCCATAATTGAATCCACGCTGGTGTCGCCTACCCCGCGGCTTGGTTTATTGACAACACGCTTGAAGGCAACCTCATCGCGGCCGTTCATCACAACCGCGAGGTAGGCGAGGACATCCTTTACTTCCTCGCGCTCGTAGAATCTGAGCGCGCCGACCAGGCGGTAGGGAATGCCCTTCTTGGGAAATTCTTTTTCAAAGGAGAGTGACTGGGCATTGGTGCGGTAGAGAATGGCTACATCGCCGTAGTGACCGCCTTTTTTCAGCCGCTTCGCGATGATGCCGGCGCAGTAGCTCACCTCCTCGTCTTCATCTTCGAGAAGAGCCAGTCTGGGCTTTACGCCTCCCACGCGCTCGGCCCTCAGCTCCTTGCCCAGACGGCCTTCGTTGTGTGAGACCACGTTGCCCGCCAGATCGAGGATGCTCTGATATGATCTGTAATTCCTTTCCAAGCGGACAATTGTCGTTCCGGGAAAGCGCTGCGGGAAGGAGAGGATATTTTTGACTTCCGCGCCGCGGAAACGGTAGATGGACTGGTCGTCATCGCCGACGACGCAGAGATAGGCATTGTCGACCGCACCATGGGCCGGAGACCTGTCCCCACCGGCCCTGGCAGCCCTGTCCGCCGCCGTCTCATCGAGCGCGGCATCAAAGGCCGAAGGCTTGCCGGAGCCATCGCCCGCGAGAAGGCGCAGAAGCTCAAACTGCGCCACATTGGAATCCTGGTACTCGTCGACAAGAATGACCCTGAAACGCTGCCGCGTTCTCGCGCGGATAGCCGCATCCTCCCGCAGAATCATGGCCGGCAGGCGGATCAGGTCGCCGAAGTCCACATTCCCGGTAGCCCTCAGCCTCTCCTCATAAAGAGCAAAAATGCGCCTTTCCTCCGGATCCGAAAAAATCTCTCCCAGCTCGGGTGAATCGGGCTCATAGCCGAAATCCTTGGCGCGCGAAATAGCCTTTACATAGCGGGAGCATTCGCTTCTCGTGTACTGCGGAAGCGCTCCGTGGAGGAGGGTCGCCTGATCATCATCATCATAGATAGTGAAGTTGGAATCGAGAGAACCGAGCGCGCCGGCCTTAATGCCTGCGAGAGCCTTTACATTGCGGCGCAGAAACCAGGCGCCGAAAGAGTGGAAGGTCCTGATGACCGAGCGCTCGCAGGCCGGCTCTATGGCCGCCGCCCTTTCGCGCATCTCTTTTGCCGCTTTGTTGGTAAAAGTGACAGCCAGAATCGATTCGGGAGCGATGCCTTTTTCCCGGACAAGATAGGCAATTTTTGTGGTGATAACCCTTGTCTTGCCCGAGCCTGCGCCTGCCAGTATCAGAAGCGGACCACCATCGTGGCGCACCGCCTGAAGCTGTTCCGGGTTGAGTACACTGAGGTAGTCAGGGAACTCGTTCACGCTCATGCCACGATCCTAGAGCGGAAGGGCGTCGAAGTCCATTCCCTTGAGAGCCAGCACCTTGGCTCTGACAAGCGAGCCTGCCTCATATGATCCTCTCAGCACCGTAAGTCCGTCGACATCAGGTGCCTGGAGCCAGGCCCGTCCGAGGGACAGGTCTTCCTCGCCCTCAGTTTTCGCAAATGGTTCCTCGACAAGGATCTGCATCTCTCGGCCAACAAAGCGCTTAAGCCGTTCAGGGCTGATCTGTTCCTGCGCTTCTTCAATCTGTGACTTTCTGGATTCGGCCGTACGTCTGGAGACCTGTCCCTTCATGGAATAGGCAGGTGTACCTTCCTCGCGGCTGTAGGTGAAGGCGCCGAGCCAGTCAAACTGAACCTGCTGCTGGAAATCGAGAAGTTCCTCAAAATCCCTGTCCGTTTCGCCGGGAAAGCCCACAAGGAAAGTCGTCCTCAGTACGGCATCGGGCAGGACCGAACGGATCCTCCCCACCAGGTCGAGGTAGGCTCCGGCCGTACCATGGCGGTTCATCGCCTTCAGGATACGCGGCGAGGCATGCTGGAAGGGGATGTCAAAATAGGGGAGGAGGCGGGGATCGCCTGCGATAAGCGGCAGAATCTGCTCCGGAAAGAAATCCGGATGGATGTAGAGAATACGCACCCTGAAATCGCCCTTGAGCTTTGAAATGCCCGAGAGAAGCTCGGGCAAGAGCTGTTCGCCTCTCAACTGTGCGCCATTTTTGCCCAAATCGCGGCCAAAGGAACCCAGATCCTGCCCCACCAGGTTGAGCTCCTTGATGCCTTTCCCAATAAGCCAGGCACACTCATCGATAATCTCGGGGACAGGTCTCGAATGGAGAGGTCCGCGGATGAGCGGTATGGCGCAGTATGTGCAGCAGTTGGAACAGCCTTCGGTGATTTTCACATGGGCTGTTCCTGCGAAATCCATGAGGCGGCTGCGTCTGATTCCGTCCGCGGCTTTTCCCCCGGGGGCCATTCCCCCGTTTCCACCTGACTGCCCTGAAGACCTGTCCCCCCTGTCCGTGTCTGCCCTATCCACATCTCCTGCAGGCCGGACAATAACGGGCCGCATTCCGGCCGCGAGCTCCTCGGCAGCCGTGACCGCGTCCGAAAGCCGGGCATTTCCGGCGATGCCGTCAGCTTCGGGCAGCTCGCCCGAGAGTTCTTTCGCGTAGCGCTGTGCGAGACAGCCCATCAGCAGTACTTTTTTGCCGGGGAAGCGGTTTTTCCACCCGAAAACGGCGTCGATAGATTCCTTTTTGGCCGCATCGATAAAACCGCAGGAGTTTACAAGAAGGAGGTCGGCCTCTTCCGGAGTCTGCACCCAGATATGGCCGCGGCTTTCGAGAAGGGCGGCGATCTCCTCGCCGTCTACCTGATTCTTCGCGCACCCATGCGCGTCTATGTAGAATTTAATGGAGCCCACAGGTTTTCCTTGTAAAAAAAGCCCCGCTTCAGCTGAGCGGGGCTTCGCTTTCAGTCCACATCAAAGGCCGAAAGCGCGTAGCCGGACCCATCCTGGGTCCATGCAATGCGCTTTACTGCGACCTCTCCTGCACCGCCGATTTCAAGATCAGCGGATTTGCCGCCTGAAGCCTGTACGGTGAGCTTGGCCGCCTGGGCATTTGAGGTCCATATCTTTACCGCGTTGTTCGCGTTGATAGTCAGCGTATCGCCCTTCCGGTAATAATGCTGATCGCGGTTTTTCCGGTCGGCTTCATAGCGGAACATGCAGGGCGCCCTGAAGGTAACCGACACTACAAAAGGATAGGCGCTCTTCGCCGCCTCAAAAAGGACCACCGGCTTGCCTGCAAGCGGAGCCTGGCTGTCCGGGGCAGCTGAGCCTTCGGCAGAAGGAGCGCCAGCAGGCAGAGCCACGGCTTCCTCCCCGCCTTCGGCTGTCGCCGGGGAGTTGCCAATCGGTGTTTCCGCGGCCGCCGCAAGAGCCGCGGAGGGATCCACATAGTCGATACGGATAGTCGCGCCTTTGGAGGGATCTTTCTTTGCGAACTCGCTGACAACCAGTTTGATCTCCGGAGAACCATTCTTGTCGAGGTCAAGCGTGCCCTCTTCGCCGAGCATGAGCCTGTCCTTGCCCACTGGAGTCTCAAAAGTAACCGCATCGTCAATTTTGGCGAGAAGCACCTTGTAATTGTCGAGGCCGGCTTCGGATTTGACCTTTACAAGGACTGAATCGCCTTCATAGAGCCGGTGCTGGAATGAAGTGCCCTCCACCCGGTATTCGACCGGTGTATGCTTCGAGCCGCCCGCTTCGAGGCCGCGGTTTCTGGCTGCCCTTCCGAAGAAGTAGCCGCCCACAAGAGCGAGCACAATCAGGCAACCTGCCACGATTGCAGCAATCTGAAGCGTGGAAAGTCCGCGCGCTGGAATGAGTTCCTGAATGGGAACAGGCTGTTCCTGTATCCTCATATTTTTAAAGGTGGATACAAGATCATCCGAATTGAGCCCAAGATAGTCCGCGTAGTTTCTCAGAAAGCCTATCGCGTACGAATCGCCTGGGAAGACAGTAAAATCTTCAGCCTCAAGTGCCGCGAGATACCGCTTTGCGATATTGGTCTCTTCAGAAATACGGTCGAGGTTGAGACCTTTTTCTTCCCGGGCCTTTCGAAGCGTCTCTCCAATCGGTGACATACGCAAATTCCGTCCTTACTGCCTTTTTTTCAGTTTTCCGTATCAAACAGGAAATTATTATAGACATTCGCCGATGCCGGCGAATCATAGATAAAGCGTGTTTCCGCGAGTCCCTGGTTCAGCTTTATATTGGTGAAATCAAACACAAAGAGTGAATTGGAAACTGTCCAGCCTTCAATCCGCCGAATGAGTTTTGTGGCGGGATCGATCGAAAGCCGCATTGTCTTGTAGCCCTCGGCCACATTCCTCCGGTTCAGGATCAGATGCACCACCTGCTCTGTCGAACCAGGCTCGAGCGCTTCAGGCGCAGGGCCGGTCTCATAGGCGACGGTATAATTGCGTTTCATCATTCTGAGGCCGTCTTTTGTGGCCAGCCCCGCGCCGCCCGCACTGGAACTCGAGGCACTTTGAGAGAGAATCGCGTGAAGACTGGGAATGTAGACCTGGAGCTGTTCTCCATTGAACGAGATGACCTGATCTGCAGGCTGGGAAAAATCCAGCCTTAGCAGGGCCGGCGTTTTATAGGCCAGAACACCGGCCATCATGCCGCCCTTGCCCGCGTTGATGGTTACATTGGCCTCGTAATCGGATATCTGGGCGTAACGGTCTGAGACTTCGGAGAAGAACTGATCCGCGGTAAGCATATCAGCGCAGTAGCCTGCGCCGAGGATCAGAATCAGAAAAAAACTGACCGTGATTAATCGCTGCTTCACTGGAAGAACCCCTATTTGGAAAAAACGGAAATAGTGCCAAAATACTATCGCTCATTCAGCAAAAATACAAGAGAAGCGGCGGGCCTGAAGCCCTCAGGAGTGCCCGCCTTTAAGATATTCCCGGACCAGATAGCGGAGCCGGTTGTCGGACAGCTTGAGCGTCTCGCCGCATTCCGGACAGACAAAACGGTTGTCCACGAGATCGTTTTTCCGGCAGCCGATGCAGTAGATCCTGCCGCAGCGCGGACAGATGCCGGCCGGCGATTCGTCTGGCGGCATAGCCCTGATACTCTCGCCGCTCTGCGCTGGAATTTCCTTCGGCACCCGCCAGGTGCGGCCGCAGCCTGCGCAGCGGAGCAGCTCTGTCGTCGCATCGAGAATCTCTGCCCTGAGCTTCGCAGCCCGCGGGTCTCCGAGCTTTTCGAGACTGTCTGCGCAGCCCGCGGCTTTCTGTTTTTCATTGCCCGCGAGATAGCAGCGTCCAAGCGCCATAAGCAGCGCCGAATCTTCGGGAGCAGATTCAAGCCCGACCCGGTAGGCTGCCTCGGCTCGGATTCTGTCGCCGAAGGCCATGCCAAGATCGCCTGCTATCAGATAGGTCCTGGCGGAGCCCCCCGAGTCCAGCGCTTTCCGTATCCGTTCTTCCGCGTCGCCATAGCGGTCGAGCTCCAGATAGACAGAGGCGAGATTGGTCTCGTACTCCTCCACCCCCGGCGTCAGGGCACTTGCTTTTTCATATTCCTTTGCCGCTTCCTCGAATCGCCCGGCCCGCGTAAGGACATTGCCCGCTTCATTGCGTGCCCGGGCGTCCGTATCGAGCGGAACGAGCACCTCAAGCGCTTCGTCCGTTCTCCCGCCAAGGGAGAGCAGCTCTGCCAGATTTATCTTCGGCTCCGCCTCATCCGGCAGAGCTGCGATGGCCGCCTTGAAATGTGACTCCGCCTCCACAATCAGATCCGCCCCGGCAGGCAGCCCGCGCGCCTCAAGCGACTGGCCCCGGCGCAGGAATTCCATCCCTGCGAGGTTCTGTGTCCAGCCATCCTCTGCGTTCAGGCTGAGGGCCCTTGCAATCGCAGCATGCGCTTCCGGGCGCTCGAGAATGAAGAGACTCTCTGCTGCGCGGAAAGCATAGAGCGGATAGTCAGGCTCGAGCTCAGCCGCTTTTTCGAAATGTGGAAGCGCGTCCACCCGTCTTCCGCTTTCGGCCTCGATCAGTCCCAACAGGTAGTAGATGCTCGCGTCTGCCGATTTCCGCTGGATGAGGCTCTTCATGAGCTCCTCCGCCCTTCCGCGTTCTCCGCCGCGGAAGAGCACCTTTGCCTCGAGAATATCGAGCGCCGGTTCATCTGCGGCGAGATCGCGGAGCCGTCCAAGGGCCAGCGCGAGATCATCATCGTCCGCTGCTTCGTAGAAGCCGCGAGCCGCAGCGAGATAGGAAGCCTTTGCGTTCTCCCTGTTCCCGGCCCCCAGCTGGTCCCAGGCCCTGCCTGCATTCATCGGATAGAGCGGCTCCGCTGGATCCAGAGCTGCCGCCCTGGAATAATCAGCCGCCGCCTCCTTGAAATCCCCCAGGTTGAAACAGGCGTGCCCCTCGAGATTCCAGAGCCGCGCGTTCCCCGCATCCTTGCCGAGCAGGGCTGCCGCATATTCGCGGAGTTCCGGATAGTACCCCTCAAGATAGAGAAGGTTGGCCTTTTCCTGGACCGCATTTTCCTTTCCAGGCTCCAGTCTGAGACAGGCGTCGAGCGCTTCGTCCGCCCCTTCAAGATCCTCAAGCCTCAATGCGCATTCAGCCTTCATAAAGAGCTCGTCGGCGCTGAGCGGCCTGCGCTTTTCAATTTTGCGGATCTGGACCGCGGCCTTGAGCCACTCGCCCATCGAGAAAAAAGTCCCTGCCAGCCTGAACCTGGCCTCGGGCGCGCACAGTTCATAATAGTTGTAACGGTAGAACCAGGTTTCGACCTCTACCGGCCGCGATTCCAGAAAACATGAGCTGAGCGCCGCTGCTGCCTCCGCTCCCCCGTCATAGTTCTGGACGCCGAATGCGATATAGCCTGAGCCGAAACTGGCATCTTCCGTCTCGGCGGCCCATTCATCGTCGATCATTATGATGAATTCGGAGCCCCGCGCGATGACTCTCAGGCTGAACTCGGAGCCGAGGGCATGCGGGCATTCGGTCCAGCCGATAAGCGGACGGGGATTTCCGTTGAAATTCACATCCATGCGGAAAAAACCGCGGCTGGAGACGAGGACAGAATAGAAATTGTCGTCATCGTTCATCCGGAAAAGAAAGCCCGCAGACATATAGGCCGGATTATTCAGAAAGCTGAATTCTCCGTCGAGTACCAGATCCGCTTCGCTGTACCGCGACGCCTCAGTCCAGGCGTAGAGATTTTTTCTGTGAAGCCTGAGCTCAAGACGGCCATCCGCATAGCCGGCCTCGTAGTGAGCTGCCTGCGCAGCTTTGAAACGTCCGCCGGCCTCATTTTCAAGCTTTGCGGTCCACTGTTCCTCTACCAGACTGCCCGGCTCGGGCTCCTTCACTTTGGTGAAGATCTTTTTCAGAAAATTTAAGGGCTGCATTTGCCCTATAGTACGTTTTTCACGGATTCAGGGCAAGCGGAAGCGTTATATTGACTCACTATATGGACTACATCTCGCTTAAGGATGTGAGGAAAAGCTACCGGAGCGGCGACCTCACCGTTAATGCCCTCGCCGGCGTGGACTTTGAGGTCGGAAAAGGCGAATTCGTCGTTGTCGTCGGCCCTTCCGGCGCGGGGAAAACCACTCTGCTCAATATACTCGGCGGAATGGACTCCTGCGATGGGGGACAGGTCTATGTCGATGGGGCCAATATAGCCGCCTACAGCGCCCGCCAGCTCACCGATTACCGCCGCTATGACGTCGGCTTTGTCTTCCAGTTTTACAACCTTGTCGCCAATCTGACCGCCTTCGAAAATGTCGAGCTTTCTGCCCAGATCCGCCGCGAATCCGGGCCATCCCTTTCGCGGAATCAGGTAAGGGACAGGTCTGTTTCAGATTCCCTCAAACTGCTCGAGCGGGTCGGACTCCCGGACCGGACTGACAATTTCCCGGCCCAGCTTTCCGGCGGAGAACAGCAGAGAGTGGCCATAGCTCGGGCACTGGCCAAACAGCCCAAGCTGCTGCTCTGCGATGAGCCGACCGGCGCCCTCGACTATGTGACCGGCAAGTCAATACTCTCGCTGCTCGAGGAAACCTGCCGCATCCATGGCATGACAGTACTGCTGATTACACACAACTCGGCCATTGCCCCGATGGCCGACAGGATAATCAAGCTGAAAAGCGGCCTTGTCGAGAGTGTTGTCCTGAATCCGAATCCGGAGAAGGCCGAGGCCATTGAATGGTAAAAAGGCGGAATGTATTTCCACTGATTATACTTAGGGAACTGAAACACTCCCCCGGCCGCTTTGCCGCAATTTTCTCCATAGTCTTTCTGGGAGCCGGATTTTTTGCCGGCATGCGCGCAACCTGTCCGGATATGAATCAGACCTGCGATCAGTATCTGGATGCCCATACCTGTGAGGATATCTCCATTACTGCGCCAATCGGTCTATCGGAGGCCGATATTGCGCGTATTGCCGCCCTTCCACTCGTAGAAAGGGTCGAGGGCTGCTACCAGGTGGATGCCATCATGACAAAACTGGACAGCCACAGAAAAGGAACTGGGGGACAGGTCTCGGCGAAAGTGCCGCAGGAAAGCCCTTCCGCCAATCTGCTCGCCGGCGATGCCACCACTGTTGCCCTTATAGCCCTCTCGGATCAACCTTCGTCCTCCGATATCGATGCCCCGCGGCTCGTTGAAGGGCGTCTGCCCAGGAGGGCAGGAGAATGCCTTGCAGAGACCGGAGTAGGCGGCCAGCGGCCAGCATCTATCGGCGAACGCCTGAAATTCCGGAGCGCCTATGCCGAAGCAGAATTCACTGTGACTGGCATTGCGCAGAGTCCTCTCTTCCTTTCATTTGAACGCGGAACAAACAGCATGGGCTCTGGAACGACAGAAGCCTACTATATGATATTGAAGAGCGATGCCCGCGCCCTTGCTCTGCCTGCTGTTGCCTGGCCCGCGGGGTTCAAGGCCGGAATCCTGTACAGCAGTGCCCGTATCAGAGTCAAAGGTGCGGCTCCGCTTGATTCCTTCAGCCCTGCATACCGCCATCTGGTAGAGAATGCGGAAGAGGAAATCCGGAAGCTGGCGGCAGCCAGCATTGGAACAGACCGTTTCTGGATGATTGCGGATAGAAATGACAATCAGGGTATCCGCGGCTTTTCCTCGGATGCCGAGAGAGTGGGCAACCTTGGCAGAGTATTTCCCGCGGTTTTCTTTCTGGTTGCGGCCCTTGTGAGCCTCACTGCCATGACTCGGCTCATCGAAGAAAAACGAAGCGAAATAGGGACCTTGAAAGCTCTGGGTTATACCTCCCGCGAAATACTGAACCAGTATTACCTCTATGCGGCCGCCGCCACCTGTGGCGGCGCCTGCCTTGGCATGGCCCTCGGCTTCTCCGTTCTGCCCAGACTCATCTATTCGATGTACCGGCTCATGTATGATGTGGGCCCCCTCCATACCAGCTTCAGCTGGACTCTCGCAGCCGAATCTCTCCTTATTGCTCTGGCCTGTACCTGCGGAGCCACAGCCGCCGCAGGGAAACATGAGCTGGCATCGGTCCCCGCCATCCTGATGCGGCCCCGCGCACCTCGGCCAGGAAAGCGCATTCTCCTTGAAAAATGGACTGCATTCTGGCGGCGGCTTGGCTTTCTGCAGAAAGTCACTGCCAGAAATCTCTTCCGCTATAAGCGGCGCTTCTGGATGACTGTGGCAGGCATAGCTGGCTGTGAAGCCCTGCTTCTCACCGGATTTGGCATGAACGATTCGCTCGCGGCCCTGACCGGCCTCCAGTTTGGGGATATTTACCATTATGATGGGATGATCAGCTTCCTCGCTGATGATCTGGAGCGCGCGCATGGGCTCCTGAAAGCTGTTGTTTCCTGCCCGGATGTTAAATCTGCAGGGCTTTTATCGATGCAGGGCTGTTCAATAAGCAGGTATTCAGGGCCTAGACCTGTCCCCGGCGGTAGACCTGTCCCTGACGGCCCTGCCGCTTCCTCGGCCTCCACTGTTTCCAGCAACCTGGAGAAAGAAATTCAGGGTTTTCTGATCGTCCCCGAAAAAGCCGCGGACATCGGCCGCTTTATCTCTCTTCATGATGGCCCCCATGCCTTGAATCTCGTGGAAGGAGCAGTCCTGACCCGCAAGGCTTCGATTCTGCTGAACGTCAAGGCCGGGGATTATATCCAGCTGAACCTTTCCGGGCGGAAGCTGAAAATACGCGTTGCAGCTGTTACCGATCAGTATGTGATGCATTTTATCTATCTCAGCCCGGAAGAATACAGAATACTGACGGGCTTTCCCCCTGTTTTTAATCAAATAGCCTTCCTTGAGAGGGGACCGTCATCCTCTGGGCCGGACTCCCGCCATGAAATACAGGAAGGCAGCAGGGCAGAGCGGCGGAAGAGCCAGAAGCTGTATGAAGACCGGATCGGCCGCACCCTGCTTTCTCTTCCCGGCGTCGTCCGCGTTTCTTTTACTTCCAGCGCGGTCAGACTCTGGGAAGATACCATGGACAATATGCGGTCCATCATCGCCGTCATCATTATGGCGGCAGGACTGCTGACCCTTGTCGTAACCTATACGCTTACGAGTATCAATATTACTGAACGCTCAAAGGAACTCGCTACTCTCAAAGTTCTTGGCTTCAGGGAAGATGAAGTTGCACAGTACATTTACCGCGAAAACGCGGTGCTCGCTGCAATCGGGACAGTGCTTGGCCTTGCTGCCGGAATCATGCTTCACCGGGTTGTCGTGCTCACCACGGAAGTCGATGTCTGTATGTTTGGAAGGACAATCGCTCCCTTGAGCTATCTCTGGGCATTCGCCATCTGCGTCGTATTCAGCATAGCCGCCAATGCCCTTATGTATGGCAGGTTAAGGCGGATCAATATGGTCGAAGCCATGAAAAGCGTGGAGTAAATTGTGAAAAGAACAGCCCTGATCCCGCATAAGGAATTAATTTCCCTCTGCTGGTCCATCTGTTTTCTGTTTCTGCTTTCTCTGGCATTTTCCTGTGGTTCTCCGCAGAAGAACGAAACCTCCATAGAACCCCATGGCGGCTCAGAAAACGATGAAGCCGGGATAGAGAAAAAGGGGACAGGTCTTCCTGCTTCTATGGATACTCACTCGGTTCATGGTTCTGACTCCAGAACAGCGGATAAGAGCCCAGAAAATGCCGCACCAGTACCAGTTATAATCATACCTGGCATTGCCGGGTCAGAACTCGCAGAACGCGGCGGCGGGGGGGGCCTGGAAATCCTCTGGCCGCCTGCTGGCAGCAGCTCGGACGAAGATGAAAGCATTACGGATCTGGGCGGCCTGCTTTCTCTGGTAGACAGCTCTCTGATCCGCCTTGAGCGGCTTTCGCTTTCCCCTGCTCTTCAGAAGGGAGCAATTGTACCATTGAGGTGCTCTTCTGCCTCGCCATCTCCTTCAGGCCGGGTAGGCACAGGCGATATTTACAAACCTCTTTATGAAGCGCTGGAGACTGCAAAAGGGAAGGGGGATGTCTACTTTTTTGGCTATGACTGGCGTCAGGACAATAACCTCACTGCAGCCGGGCTTGACCGTTATATTGATGATGTGCTTTCCCGCAGTGGAGCGGTGAAGGTAGATCTGGTCGCGCATAGCATGGGCGGACTTGTGGCTTCTTCATACTTGACCCGCCCGGGTGCAAAGCAGAAAATCAGAAAAATTGTCATGGCCGGAAGCCCCCTTGCGGGCTCTGCCGAGGCATTCAGAAGCCTTGATCCGAACAGACATGGCCAGAGCATTGTCGGGAACCCGAGCCTGTTCAGAGGCGACTTGGGACATCTCAATCCTTCCCCAGATTCGGGACCCGGACAGATATCTCAGGCTCTGGAGCTTGAGATGCGGCGGCTGATCTCAGGCTATCCATCAATCTATGAGCTGCTGACAACACAGGATTTTTCACAATTATCTGAATTGGGCCTTCCACAGGAAGCCGTTTCGCCCGAGGCCGCGGTCAAGGCCATTTCACTGGCCCGAGTGTACAATGAACGTATTGCTGTCAGACTTCCGGAGATCTGGCGAAATGTAGATGTCTGTTTCCTAACCGGGGTTGGACACCAGACACTGGACAGCGCGGGCGGTTATACCGATGGGGATGGCACTGTAAGTCTCAAAAGCGCGATAGGGGGTGGCGTTTTTGCCGACCGATCCATAAAAATCCAAATGGATCATGTCGGACTGATCCGCAGTACCGAAGCCATCAGGCAGATCATCGATTATCTCAATTGAGCAGAAAAGGGACATAAGAGGGGGACAGGTCTGCTGCGCTGCGCCATCTGTGGAGCACAGTCGGGATTTTGCTTCTATTCAGAGAGATGGGGCAGACTCTTCAAATTCCAGAGAGTTTATTGCGTTGACAGATAAATAAAATAGAAAAATAATGAGATGGAAATAATCAAAATAGGGGCGTGGTTTTCCCTTGGAACTTCTATCAAAGATGGAGCAGCAGAGATGGATCAGAAGATTGCGGATGCATATGTTGATATCCTCAATGAGGAGCTTGTCCCGGCTTTGGGCTGTACTGAGCCGATAGCCATTGCCTTTGCCGCTGCCAAGGCGAGGGAAGTACTGGGGCGGGAACCCCTGTCCATGACCGCCAGATGCAGCGGAAACATTATCAAGAATGCAAAGGCCGTCTACGTTCCCAATACCGGCGGATTGAAAGGAATTCCAGCCAGTGCCATAGCCGGCATGCTTGTTGGCGATTCATCCCTAAAAATGAGGGTACTGGAACGCCTGAACGACAAGGACCGTGAGAGGCTGTTCAGTCTCCTTAATTCGGGCTTCTGCACAGTTGAGCAGCTCGAGGGGGAGCCTGCTCTCCACATAATCATCGAGATGAAAGCCGATGGGGACAGCTCTCTTGTAGAAATTGCCTATTCGCATACGAATATCTGCCGCGTCGAGAAAAACGGCGTTTCCATTTTCCATCAGAAATGCGGCGATGCTGAATTCGAAGGAGTTTCGATAGATAGAACTGTTCTGAGTATTGGCGGCATATTCAATTTTGCACAGGAAGTGGATATTTCAGATGATCTCAAAGCGCTCCTTGATCGGCAGATTCATGATAACCGTGCGATCGCGGAAGAAGGACTGAAAAACCGCTATGGCGTAAATGCCGGCGAGGCGATTCTTGAGCTCTATGGCAATACCATTTGGGCAAAGCTGAGGGCCTATGCCGCGGCTGGTTCTGATGCGCGCATGAACGGCTGCGGGATGCCCGTTGTTATAAATTCTGGAAGCGGGAATCAGGGCATGACAGCATCCCTCCCTGTCATTATCTATGCTGAAGAGCAGAAACTTGGGCAGGAGGCACTGTACCGCGGGCTGATTGTTTCAAATCTGGTTACAATTCACCTTAAGAGCGGTATTGGCAGGCTTTCCGCATATTGTGGCGCAATGAGCGCTTCCGCCGGTGCTGGCGCCGGAATTACCTTCCTTGCCGGCGGAACTCTTCAGCAGGTAGAAGACACAGTAACCAACGCACTGGCGGATGTTTCTGGAATTGTCTGCGATGGAGCAAAGGCGTCCTGCGCCGCCAAAATTGCGACTGGTGTGGATGCTGCCATCCTTGCACATCACCTTGCCATGAAGGGAAGAGTCTATGATGCAGGCAGCGGTATTGTTAAAAATAGCGTCGAGAAAACTGTTGCCGCAGTGGGCGAGCTGGGTCGGGAGGGCATGCGCGAAACAGATAAAGAAGTCCTTAAAATTATGCTTCGCCCATAATATAATAGTTGGTATTATGATAGATAGTCCGGATGGAAACCTTCAATATCCAGGTTTTCCATCCGGGCATCTATATGCAGCTGCATGGTTGCGCTGGCATTGATCAGTTCCGAATGGTGATTTAGGCAGTGCCAGAGCGCACACCATTTCCATTGGCCCCGTTTCTCGCAAAGCCCGGCCCGTATCGGATTCAGATCGATATAGTTGAATGATTCCAAAATGGCCCGAAGGGATGCGAGTATTCTTGAAAAAAAACGTGTTCCCCATACATGGCCGCAGAGATGCTTCAATTTGTTATATCGAATTGCAAACACTCCCATTATCCAGTGCATGATTTCGGACAGACTTCTCCCAAACCGCGGTTTGATAATGAGATGATAATGATTCCCCATTATGCAGAAATTCTGCAGTTCGAAACCATATTTTCTTTTAGCTTCTTCCAGGACAGATAGAAAGAGCGATTTGATCTCTGAGGAATCGAAGATCATCTCCTTCCTGTTTGCTCTGGCACAGACATGATAGACTGCACCGGCCTGAAGTATTCGAGCTTTTCTCATGCCTGGGTAACGCCCCCGGCTGGCGGCATTGATTGAGCTGGCGCGAAAAACTGTGAAGGAACAGATAATAATGGCGAAAACTCCCAGATGGGAAACCTAGAAAAAGGGACAGGCCTTGTTGTTGCATAGGCCTGTCCCCAAATTTTAGCTTCCCAATTTTTTGCCTGAATTTGTGCCCTTGCGTCCCTATTCTTTTTCGAGCTTGAGCGTTATGGTCGGCTGATCCGTCACCTCAGGGCTGCCAAAATACTGCATTGGCCCAGGGACACGGAAATCAGAGGAAAGCGACCAGGCTTCTCTGTTCTTTGCAAAAGTGCCAAAAGGAGCGCCATTCAGATCTACCAGTGCCTTCTTGATAACCGGCTTATCCGCACCATGCCGGTGCTCGATGTCCATCATCGAAATGAGAGGAACACCACCTGCTATCCACTCGTCCGCGGGTTTCCAGAGATTTTTTACCGAAGAGAGATATCCTGTGAGACCTGCCCCAATCAGTGCCGAAGCTGTATAGCCAAGCGAATAGCAGTAATCGGCATCAAAATTGGAGGGGAATGCACAGCGGCCCTCATAGCCGAGGAAATGTGTCTGATAATCAAATTTGCCTATGTAGCGGCCTTCTCCTGCCATTGTGGCCATCTGCTTCTTGACCATGGCTGCGAGCAGTTTTTCTGTCTCGATTCTGGAGACCTGGACATTGCCATGCGGATCGCGGTCCCAGAGCAGCTGTGCCTGTATCTCTGCGGGCAGGCTTACAAAAAGCTTCTCTGTATTTTTTTTCAGCCTGCTGCCGACAAACTGCTTTTTGGCATCAATTGTCATGAGCGCTTTGAAGGCCTCATCATTGGCTGCAAGGATATCATTCAATTCAGCTATAAGGGCTTTCATCTCGGGGATAAATTCTATAAGACCTTCTGGAATTACCACAACTCCGAAATTTTCACCCTTCGCTGCCCGCCCTGCTACTGCCCTGCATATCTGGTCGACGATTTGGGCCAGCGAGATTTTCTTGGCCTCAATCTCCTCGGAGATGAGCGCGATATTGGGTCTTGTCTGAAGCGCAACCTCAAGAGCGATATGGGAAGCCGAACGTCCCATTACTTTGATAAAATGCCAGTACTTGCGTCCGCTGGCAGAATCGCGCGCAATATTGCCGACAAGTTCACTGTAGAGTTTTGTTGCCGTATCAAAACCAAAAGATGCTTCAATATCTGAATTCTTCAGATCGCCATCGATTGTCTTGGGAACGCCAACAACGCTAATGGGTTCACCCTTTGATGCAAAGAATTCAGCCAGAAGCGCGGCGTTTGTGTTGGAATCATCTCCGCCAATTATAACAACTGCATTGAGATGATGCCGCTTCGCGGTTGCAAGAGCCGCTGCGAACTGCTCCGGAGTTTCAATTTTGGTGCGTCCAGAACCGATCATATCAAAGCCGCCAGTGTTGCGGTACCGGTCAATCAGAGCGGCATCGAGCTCCATATTGGCATCATCCACAAGTCCGCCGGGGCCGCCCTTAAAGCCAATCAATCTGGAATTGACATTGGCTGCCTTGAGCCCATCAAACAGCCCCGCGATGACATTATGCCCTCCGGGAGCCTGCCCTCCAGAGAGAATAACACCGACTGTAAGCGCATTCTGCTCTTTCCGCACAGCAGTGCGTTCAAAAACCACGCGTCCCTGACCATATGTTTTCGGGAAGAGAGCCCTAAGCTGCTCTCTGCTCCCTGCATCTTCGGGCAGGGCAATCTCTCCTACCTTTGCCTCAAGACAGGAGGCAGAATTCCGGAGAACTGCGGGCAGTTTTGGCTTATACGCGTAGCGTGCTTTCTGAAGAGGAGATATCTCCAACATGGCAAAGGCTCCTTCAATTAACCAGGATGCCCTGATCTTATACCTTTGCCTTGCCCTTGGTGAAGGTCCATGGCTTGGCCTGGCCGGCAGCAGACAGACCTGTCCCCCTCAGTCCGACAGGGACAGGTCTTCTCCCTTTGGAATTTTCTTAAGGCCATGCGCATAAATTGCGCAGTATTTCAGCTGCCTTTATTGGGCATCGCCGAGATCTCCTCCCGGGTGAGGGGTCTCAGGATATGAACTCCTGCTTCTGTCGTGTGGATAATAATTTCTTTCCCATCCGGCGTTCTTGTACCCAGGACCTGCACAATTGGATAGCGGGGGTTCTGGGAATCGACGTCGATTACCAGTGCGGGCTGCTTGTTTGTCAGCATTACCTGACTGCCGATCGGATAGATGGAAAGGCTGTAGACAAGGGCCCGGATTACCATCTCATCGTACTGTTTGCCCTCATTTTTTAGGATATTGACCATGCCTGTATATCCGTTCTGAGCTTCCTTGTAGGGCCGGGAGGAGGTTACGGCATCATAGGTGCAGGCCACCATGATGATTCTGGAATAGAGCGAGATTTTATCTCCGGGGATTCCACGGGGATAGCCGGATCCGTTCATCCTTTCATGATGTTCCAATGCGGTCAGGCTGATGGCCAGCGGAGCCTGCATATCCTTGAGAATATTGTAGCCAATCAGCGTATGCGTGGTAATCGATTTTTTTTCCTGTTCGGTAAGCTGTCTGTTGGCCATATACAGCTGTGGAGGAAGTCTCACCATGCCAATCTCATGCAGCGCTGCCGCCGCGCCTAGCTCGATAAGTCTGAATGGCGGAAGCCGCAGGCTGAGGCCCAGAATGATTGATAGGACTGATGTATTCACCGCGTGGGATACGAGATAGTTTTTATTGGGTTCGACAATCCCCTGGGCACGGATTACCAGTCTCTTATTCTCCGCGATCAGGGCATAGATGGTCTTTTCGCGGTCCATCAGCTCCTTTATATTGATCTGCTTGCTCGTTACAAAATGTGTATAGAGGGCATCGATGTAATCACTGTATTCCTTATATGCAGCCGCAATGCCTTTCAGCTTTTCGCCATCGGGCTCTGCCTCAGAGACTTCAATGACCTGTCCCCCGTCCTTCTGCGCGGCCGAATCCGCGCCGGGCACAGCCGCTGCAGCCTGAAGCGGAGAATCGACTGGTTTCCCATTGGATTTGACTGTGCGGAATTCCCACTTTGCAAGCCGGTTAATGAGCTCCTGAGTAACGGGAGTCTCGGGGGAGAGCAGCACATAGCTGCCGTCCAGAAAAGCGTAGTTTGTGAAAAAATGCTGAGCTTTGAGCTCGGCAGTCGGTATTTCGTTCATGGCCCACCCATTGACCCGCACCTTCGGGCTTGCCTAAACTCGAAGACCGGAACTTGATGATACTGCGTCTCTTCTTATTATAGGAGTGCTTCGCCATGAAATTTAGAACAATTTACATACTTTTCAATGTCCTTATCATTGTCTCCTTTCTATTTGTTTTTTTTCTCCCCTTCTCCCTTCTTGGCCCCGAGTATTCCCTTGCATTCTGGAAGGAGAACTGGTATCTTGCCCTGATTTTTGTAGTGGTTATTGCCGTTCTGAACGGTTTCTTTATTGCAAACTGGAAGATTTTCGACTGTGTTGAGCGGGAGGACTGGCCCTCGCTGTCTGCCTTCCTTGTAGATAAAATATTCACCAAAAAACACTATCACAGCCATCATATTGCACTTCTCGTCAACGCCTATCTTCTTATGGGAGATGTCGGGGGTATACGGAAGCTTGAGGAAGAGCTTGCCGCGCGGCGTCCGGAGCTGCTGCGGAAAAACGCGGTTCTTTTTGGCGTTACAAGACTGCTTCAGAACAAGCCGGAGGAAGCAGAGGCATTCTTTGGCCGCTATCTGAATACAAAAGGCGTGGACAATTCGCCCTGGCTCCGCTTTGATTATGCCTTCAGCGAAGTACTTCAGCATAAATACGATGCTGCGCTTCCTTATCTGAAAGAAGGCCTGTCTTCGAGCGACGCTGTGCTTGCGCTACTCGCCGCCTATCTAGTCGGAGGACTTGAAACCGCGAGCGTGGCAGAGCCTGAGCGTTCGGAGCTCAGACGTCTGTCCGATGCCACCGCGGACCGGCTGCGGAAACGATTCCCTGGAAAGAAATGGGACCGTGAAGTTGAACGGGCAAAAGCCGAAATCCATATTGTCATTCTTTCGAAGCTCATCGATGAAGCGACCAAGTGGCTCCACTCGCCGGCTTCTGCACCCACTGCATAATGGGCCTATCGGGGGATTGTGCTTCTCTGCAGTCAAGCCTCCCCCGATTTTTGCCGATAGAAAAAGTGGAATGAGATCAGCCACTATGTCTCCACAGATCCGGGCACTGTTCTGTGTCCTTTTTGCGTGCGTTCTGCCGTTCGGAACAGCGCATCCCCAGACCGCAGATGGTCAGAAATACTATATACTCCAAAAGGGTGATACTCTCTATTCCATAGCGCGCCGCTACAAGGTCTCCTACGAGGCCCTCCGGGCGGCGAATTCGATAAGTGATCCGACCAAACTTAAAACAGGACAGAAAATTCTAATTCCCACGATCTATATAGTCGCAAAAGGAGATACTCTTTATTCCATTGCCCGTGTCAATGGCACTACTGTCACAGAACTCTGCCGGATAAATGGGATCAAAGAAAGCTCCCTGCTTAAAACAGGCATGAATCTCATACTGCCTTCATCGGCTGCCGGGGGACAGGTCTCCGTCGCCGAAGCTGGAAAGACCGGGAAAACGCAGTCTGCATCCGGGGGGGCAGTGGCCGCTTCCTCACCACACAATCAGTCAAATGCCGGGGGACAGGTCTCCTCTTCCTCCACATCAGCCTCGCCGATTTCTGTCCCTGAGCCAATGAAAACTTCCGACCGGAAGGTTGATAGAAGCCTGACCTGGCCATGCCAGGGAGAAGCTCATTATCTGGATGGAAAGCTTTTTGGCGTGATGATCCGCACTGGGGCAGGCGAGTCTGTTCGATCGGTGATAGCCGGAAAAGTTGTCTCCGCAGGCCCTTACCGCGGATTCGGACAGGTTGTCTTTGTCCAGTCGAAGTCCGGATATATCTATGTCTATGGCGGCAATGAAAGCCTCAGTGTAAAAGTGGGCGATGCGGTCAGTGCCGGCGATGAGCTCGCGCATGTTGCCCCGGCTCTCAAGGATGGTCAGCCGGTTGAATATTTTTTCGTCTTCCATCGGGGCGCGGCTATCGATCCCGCAAAAGCTCCGCGCAGCTGATCGACGATCAGCGATTGCAGCTGTGCTGGCTGCGCCGCATAACGCGAAGCGCATAACTTGTACACTGAAATCGCATAACGTCGCGATTGCGGAAAGGCAGCCATATAATATTTCCTCTGCCATATCGGATTTCATCAAAAAGAGTGATAAAAATGAAAGTTTCCGGCAATTTCCTTTGAAATCAATTAAAAAAGTGATTAGATTTTATTCCACCGGATAAATTACAAAATAGCTATGCAGCAGGGAGGCTATGCAATGGCTAAGTGCGCCGTTTCAGGGACGACGGTTCAGAAGAGCAGAAAGAAAGCGAAGGATACGCTTCCTCTCTCTTCAAAAAAGAAAAAATCGAAACATCCCAAAGAGATAGATCCGCTCGCGCTCTATCTCAGGCAGATTTCGCACTATCCTCTTCTTACAGCTGAAGATGAAGCGAGAATAGGTCAACTCATACAATCTGAACGGAAAAATCTCCAAGAGCTCGAAACGGCCCACAAGGAAGGAAAAATCTCAGATATCGATTATGAGGTTCAGAAAGGCCGCGGAAATAAGGCTCTTATCGATACAAAAAACAGAATGATTTCTTCAAACCTCAGGCTGGTAGTATCAATTGCCAAGAATTATCAGCACAGGGGTCTTTCGCTTCTGGATCTGATAGATGAAGGCAATATCGGACTTATCGAGGCAGTTGAACGTTTTGATTATACGCGTGGCTGCCGTTTTTCCACCTATGGGACCTGGTGGATCCGGCAGGCCATAATAAAAAGCCTTGCCGATAAAGGCAGAGTTATTAGAATACCGATCCATATGCTCAACACAATTAAGAAATGTTATTTTGTTGCAAAGCAGCTCACTCAGGAACTCGGCCGCGACCCGAATCCCGATGAGCTTGCAGACAAGCTCGGCATGGATTCAGGCAAAGTAAAAGAAATAATGCAGCTCTCTCTTGAGACGGCAAGCCTTGATACAACCGTAGATGATGACAATACAACGCATCTTTCCGATCTCATTAAAGACGAAAATGTGACTGAACCTTTCGAAGAGGTTTTTTCGATGACGCTTCAGGATACCCTGGGGAATGTCCTTTCGAATCTTTCGCAGCGCGAGATTACAATCATTCAGCTCAGGTATGGTCTGAACGGTGAAGGCCCGAGAACCCTGGAAGAAACGGGCAAGCTTCTCGGGATCACACGTGAACGTGTGCGGCAGATACAGGAAAAGGCCATCCAGAAGCTCAAGGAAGTAGATGAGCTCGCTGATTATCAGGAGGAGTGAACTCAAGAACAGGATTGGCAAAGTGCTGCCCTGAGGCCTCCATTTTTATCTGACCGGGATGACCATTGTGAAGGCGACACCGCCGGCAGGCGGCGATTCAACTTCTATATCCCAGCCATGGGACTCAACGACGGTTTTGACGATTGAGAGTCCCAACCCCATGCCCTGTTCGCGTCTCGAAGAGGTTCCCCTGTAAAATGCCTCAAAAATATGGGGCAGATCTTCAGGCGCGACGCCAGGGCCATCATCGCTTACGGTCAGCCTGATTGTATTCCCGGACATGCAGGCTTCAATGATAACCTCTCCGCCCTGCGGTGTATAACGCAGCCCGTTATAGGCAAGATTCTCGAGCGCACGCGTCATTAGCCGTTCATCCATTTTTACCATAATTCCGGTCGGAAGTTCGATTTTCCCGCGCGCAGATCTGCCAAGAAGATTGGCATCGGCCTGAATGCGCCTGATAAAGCTCTCGAGGAAGGGGCCGATCAGGATATCCTTAAGCCCTCTGCTCCATTCGCCGGTGTTGAGCCGCATAAAATCAATGAGATCATCGATCATTCCCTCAAGCTGATCGGCTTTGGCTTCGATTATTTCCAGATATTTCTCTGCTTTTGCCTCGATGGCCGCATCGGCTGTCTGGGAACGGGGGCGGGTTGCCCGCACAGACCTGTCCCCGTCTGCTCCACCCTCAAGTTCCAGTTCGCCAAGTGCAGCGCCAGTGGCTTCAGCGTAGCCCTTTACAAGGGAGAGGGGTGTTTTTAGATCGTGCGAGATGCTCATAATGAAGCGGCTCTGTCTCGCCTGGTCTTCTTTTATCTGTTCACGAAGGCTGTTTAGGGATCGGGCAAGAGAAGCGATTTCGTTTGAACCTTCAACCTCAATCACCGTATCGAGCTCGCCATTGGCTACCCTCTTTGTCGCCGCATCCAGAGAAAGAACTGATTTGGTCATTGAACTGACAATTAAAATGCACATTGTAGCCGCAAATGCGAGAATAAGGGCGAGTGCAATAATCCCGGTTACAATTACCCGCTCAAGTTCCTGTGAAGGAAGGAAATTGTTCCGGGGCAAACTGGAAATAAGGGTATAGCCCGAGGGCATCTGAGGCCCGAAGCCGACAAAGATAATTCTGTCATTGTCCTTGGCTGTCAGCTCTGCCTTCGAAAGCCGCGAGTCGAGAATAGATCCCGCAGGCAGCCCCTCGATATTCGAATAGCTCACCCTGCCGCTAGGGCTGACTACTGCCACCTTCATGTCCGGGGGGGTATGGGCAAGAAGCAGCCTTACGGCCTCTTCCGGATTTCCGCTCTCGCTGATGCGTTTTTCCTTCTGGAATTCCTCATAACGGGCTGCTTCACGGGATTTGAAGCTGATATTGGTGATAAGCAGCGAGCTGAGGATTACAAGAACCGGCATTAGGGCAACGCCGGCTATCAGAATATAGGACTGAGTTTTAATCTTCATGGCTTCTGCGGGGACATTCCCGGGGACAGGTCTGCTTCGGCCGGGGCAGCAGAAGCAGCGGAGATCTGTCCCTCGGGGACCTTCCCGCCCTCATGTGTGCCATCCCCTTGTCCTTCTGACACCGTTTCCCCTCCATGGGAATCAAATCGATAGCCGCGCCCATAGTCTGTCAGGATAAAATCCGGGGCTGCCGGGTCGCGCTCTATTTTTTTCCTGAGCCGCTGTATGTAAACCGCTACGGCGGTCAGATCGCCGTATTTATTCTTCCATACAGCATCGTAGATGGCCTGTGGAAGCTGGGCTTTGCCCTCATTCGAAATCAGATAGGCAAGCACTGCATATTCTTTTACAGAAAGGGGGACAATTTCGCCATCCTTCCTGAGAAGACAGGCGTTGCGGTCAAGCGAAAACGGGCCAAAACTGAAGCTGTCAGCCTGAGACCTGTCCCCGCCCCTCGATCTTCTGAGCAAAGCCCTGACCCGGGCGACCAGAACCTTTGGGGAGAATGGTTTTGTCATATATTCATCCGCCCCGTGCCCAAGGCCGGTTATCAGATCCTCATCTGCGCTTCTGGCCGAGACTATCAGCACCGGGCAGTCCGTAAATTTGCGGGCCTCGGTGAGAAATTCAAATCCGTCCATGCCGGGCAGATTGATATCCAGAATGATAATATCGAAATGCTCCTGTCTCAGCCTTTCGAGGGCTGCCTCGGCCCTGTCGAAGGATATAGTCTGCATTCCTTCCTTAATGAGAAAAATTGAAATGAGATCAGCCATTTCGGCCACATCTTCAACAATAAGTACTTTTGCCTGCATCTCTTCAATCCTGTGGTCTAGAGTATACGCATGAGTTTTGCGCCGCGCCAACAGGCGCAGTCAGGATATAACATGTTTTTCTAGACCTTTAATCCTTGTTATATAGGCTCCAGACTTGCGTAATCGCTACACTCTACTCATTCGGAATACCTTAAAGGAGAAGAGATGCAATGATAAGGATGCGCAGGGTATATCTGCTCCTTCTCGCGCTCGTGCTGGCTGCGGCCGGCGCCCGGGCAGAGACAAACCTTACTGTCTCCGATGCTGTCAAATATGCGCTGAAGAATAATCTGAGCCTCGGACGCGACGCTCTCGATCTGGAGGCCAAAAAACGGTCCGCTGATTCTTCGTACAGCCTTCTTTACCCATCGGCCTCTGTGGGAGCCGGTCTCAGCCATTCAGGAAGCATAAGCGATGGTACTAATCTCGCATACGGGAGCCTCTCGGTTTCCATGTCACTTTCACAGACAATTCCGCTCGAGATGAAGGCACTCACCCAGGAGTATGAGGCCGGCCTCCTCTCCTATGAGCAGGCAAGCCGTTCGCTTGAGCTCGAGGTACGCGAGGCTTTCAATGCGATTCTGCTCTACGAAGCAAGGCTCAATCTCGCACTTCAGAACGAAGAGCGGGAACAAAAGAGCTATGCCCAGGTAAAGACAAAATACGGTGCCGGCCTTGCAAGCGAGCTCGATCTCCTTACCGCACAGGTCGCATTTGAGGAAAAAGGCCCCGAAGTTGAGAGCGCGCGGACGGCACTGGAAGACGCACTTGCATCCTTCAGGCTGCTGCTCGGGCTGCCTGCGGGGGAGGACCTCAGCCTGTCCGGCAGTCTTGATGGAGCTTCCAGAGTTGATGAAAACAGCGTAAACGCTGCGCTTGAAGCTTCAAGGGGCAAGGAGAATCTCAGCATTATGAGTCTTAAAAAAAGCCTCGACAGCGCGAAGACTTCGGAAAAAGCTGCCGAGCTTAATGTTATGGCCCCAAGCCTTTCAGTTTCAGGCCGGTTCTACCCTGAATATGTATTTGGAACTGGCACTTATGCTGACGCCAGCTCTGTCTCTCTCGGCCTTAGTCTGCCCCTCGATGGCCTTATCCCGGGATCTTCCGCGAAGACTTCCCTCGAAAAGGCAAAGGACAATGTAAAAAAAGCGGAAAGCCTTCTTCAGTCTGGCCAGCTTGAATCTGAGAGCACTATTGCCTCATCGATCAGAGCCATTAAAAGCGCCGCGGCTTCCCTTATAACGCTGAAGAGCAATGTCGATCTTGCACAGAAAAAATACGATCTTACCAATACTGCATATCAAAAGGGGCTCAAGCAGCTTTCAGATGTGGAAGATGCAGCGAGCTCACTTGATTCCGCGAAGGTTAATTTTCTGTCTCAGGAATATACTCTTCTGGCCAAGTCCCTCGAACTCGAGAATGAACTTGGCCTTGACTTCGGAACAATTGGGAGGTAATTCATGAAATCTGCCGGGATTCTGCGGTATTCCGCTGTATGCATAGTTGCGCTTTCTCTGATTGCAGGCTTTGGAGCATGTGGCTCAAGGAATGGAGGCGGGGAGGGCGGTGCGGCCGGAAAATCCGGCGCGGCGGGGACCCCGGATGCTCTGGAGACAAAATCTGTTAGGGCCGCCGCTTCTGTAAAAAAGACGCTGAAGCCATATATCGATGAAAATGGCGATGTTGTCGCGAGTGTCAATGTCGCGGTCTATCCCGATATTGGAGGCAGACTGGTGGGCCTTGCTGTTGCCCTCGGAGACAGTGTTTCAAAGGGACAGACAGTCGCGCGCATCGATCCGTCCAAACCGGGCGCCGATTATGCGATAAGCCCCGTTGTCTCCCCGATTACAGGCACAGTCACTGCCGTCGATACGGAGACCGGAGAAACTGTAACCACATCGACTTCAATTGTAAAAGTTGGAATTATTAGCGATCTGGAAATCGATGTCTATCTGCCTGAGAAGGATTCGGCCAAGGCCCAGCGGGGCATGAGCGCGACTGTTTCATTCGAGGCTCTGCCAGGTGAAAGCTTCTGGGCCACCGTCTCCCGTGTAAGCCCTGTGCTCAACTCTACAAACAGGACCCGCAAAATAACTCTTGTCCTGAACAGCCCCGACAGACGCATCAGCGCTGGCATGTATGCAAAAGTAAGGCTGTTCACTGCGCAGGTAAGCGGAAAGGTTGTTATACCGGACAATGCGATTCTGAGCCAGGACAGCGGGCAGTATGTATTCGTTCTTGAGTCGGCAAACGGGAAAACCGTGGCCAGAAAGCGGGATATTGTGACGGGAATATCTGTAGACAGCGAAACCGCCGTTGAGAGCGGCCTCGCAGGAGGGGAGCAGGTGGTCTACGAAGGAACGAGCGGCCTTGCCGATGGCAGCGAAGTCACCGTCCTGAAGGAGAAAGAGAAATGACCCTGTCGCAAAAAGTTGTAAAAAGGCCGATTCTAGTAACGGTTGTCTTTCTGCTGCTGGTAATTGTAGCGATTTATTCCATTCAGAATATACCGCTTGAGCTTATGCCGACATCATCCCCCCCCTATGTGATGGTGAGCACAACCTATACCGGCGCTGGGCCGGAGACCGTTGAAAAAACAGTGACAAAGGTCCTTGAATCGAGTATTTCAAGTGTGCAGGGACTGAAGCAGATGACCTCCACTTCGTCGGAAGGCTCGAGCCTGATTACCCTTGAATTCAGCTATGGCAAGGATATTGACAAGGCTGCCAATGATATACGCGATAAAATCGACGCAGTACGCGACGCACTGCCCGATGATGCCGATTCCCCGACCATTTTCAAAATGGATCCGAATTCGCGGCCTATTATGACAGTTGCGGTACGCGGCAACCGCAGCACCGAACAGCTGAAATCTATTGCCGAGGATACTGTTGAGCCGCGGTTTGAAGGTACCGATGGCGTATCATCGGTATCGGTGCGCGGCGGACGTACCGCAGCGGTTATTGTCAATGTCTCGCAAAACAGACTCGCAGCCTACAATCTTACAATGCAGAATATAGCAAGTGCGCTTGCTTCCCAGAATCTCGAACTGGGTGCCGGCACTGTTGCCGAGGGCAGTACCGAATATGCCCTGCGCACTACTGGCGCCTTTGCCACGGTAAATGGCGATATTGCCAATGCGCAGGTTGCGACAAGGGACGGTGTGGCAATTCTGCTAAAAGACGTGGCGACTGTACATCAGGGATATAAAGATATAAGCAATTCTGTCTATATTAACGGAAAGCCTGGAGTCTATGTCTCTGTAATGAAACAGAGCGGGCAGAATACTGTCAAGGTTGCGAACGCCGTTCAGACATCCATAAAGTCCCTATCCAAAACCCTGCCTTCTGATGTTACCCTCGAAGTAGTAGAAGATTCATCCACGCAGATACGCTCGACAGTCAATGACCTTCTTGTATCCATTATAGAAGGCACCATACTTACGCTGGGTTTTGTGCTGTTTTTTCTGCGGAGCCTCAAGGCAACACTTATAATTGGAATTTCGATTCCAATTGCAATTCTTATTACTCTGCTTTCCATGTATTTTGCCGGATTCTCCCTGAATATGATGACTATGGCCGGCCTTCTTGTAACGGTAGGTTCCATAGTAGATTCCTCGATTGTTGTCCTGGATTCAATATCAGTATACAGGGCACGTGGCGCGAAGCCTATGGTGGCCGCAGCTATCGGAACGCAGGAAGTTCTCGTCTCCGTTTCGGCAGGAGTCCTCACTACAGTTGTTGCATTTGTGCCAATTATTCTTTTTATAAACCAGCTTGGCATGATGGGTATCATGTTCAAAGACATGGTGTTTACAATTGTAATAGCAAGCCTTGTAAGCCTTTTTGTGGCTGCATTCCTTGTTCCGGTTCTGGCAAGTCATTATCTGCCGCTTTCAACCCGCGAAGAAAAACCTATCAGGCTGAAAGCTCTTGCGGCAGTGGACGGGGCTATTGGCAGAGGCATAGACGCAGTTATTGCATGGTACCGGAGAGTCCTAGCTTCCTGTCTTCGCCACCGCGCAGTTACAATATTTGTGGTAATCGCATTGATGGCTGTTGCTCTGCTTGTTTTCCTGCCTCGGCTTACAATTGTATTCTCCCCTGCAATGAACGACAGTTCGGTACGGATTGATATCACCATGCCTCTCGGAACAAAATTCGAGGAGACTGAGAAAGTCGTGAATGAGCTCGCGGATTATGCGGACAAGGAACTCAAAGTAAAGTACGTTATAGCAACAACAGGCTCTGGAATGGGCTTCTCGACATCGGAAAAAAGCTATAAGGCTTCTCTTTCGATAACACTGCTCGACCAGGGTGGGGACAATTCAAATACGGTCAAGAATAAAATGAGAGCCTATCTGAAGAACTATCCCAAGGCAGCTTTCACTTTTGAGCAGGGGCAGAAAATGAGCGAACGAAGCGACATCGATGTAACCCTGACATCCAATAATTATACTGGAATGGAAAAAACAGCCAATGAAGTGCTCAGCCTGATTAAATCTGATGTCCCGGAAGTGCTCGAACCGACAAGCGATACCGACGATCGCCTTCCACAGGTTGAGATATCAATTGACCGGGCGCGGGCGGCTACTTTTGGAATTACAGTCAACGCAATTGGTACAGAGATCCGCGACGCCATGAAGGGCTATAAGGCAACCACATACCGGGTTGGCGGAAATGAGTACGATGTATGGATCCGCTATGATGAAGCTGACAGATCAAAAATTTCCGATATCAATAAGGTCTTCCTCCTAAGCAGTTCGGGGGAGAAAATTCCGCTGTCAAGCCTTGCGACAATCACCGTTGGAAAGGGACCGCTCTCCATACACCGCACGGACCAGACAAGGACTATCGATATAACAGGCGATCTGGCTCCAGGAAAGCAGGCCAACAAAGTTGAACAGAAAATCCAGAGTCTGATAAAGCAGAAGATGGTTGTGCCAGATGATGTCTATATCAGCTACACTGGATCATGGAGCGAACTGTCCGGCCTGAGCCAATCCCTGCTCTATATTATCCTTCTCGCAATTCTGCTTGTCTGGGGTGTAATGGCTGGGCAGTATGAATCATGGAAGGACCCCTTCATCAACCTGACAACTATACCGGTCATGCTTATTGGTGTTCTGGCAGCTTACTACTTTAAGGGACAGAATATTTCGATGTTCACAATGCTCGGTATAGTCATGCTGATAGGAATAGTTGTAAATAATGGAATTCTGCTTGTTGATGCGACTAATCTTCTGCGTTCGCGCGGTGCGAAGCTGATGGATGCATGCATCGATGGAGCTACAAGCCGCTTCAGACCGGTAATTCTGACGGCTGGAACGACGATTGTAGGCGAAATTCCTATGGCCTATTTCCCTTCGGACAACTCCGATATTACGCAGCCGATTGGCCTCGCGGTTCTTGGAGGCATGGTGACGGCAACCTTTATCACCATGGTTCTCGTCCCGGTTGTCTACTATATTTTCAATAAGGGCAAGGCCCGGAAGGAGGGCACGCTTTGAAAAGGCTTGAACTTGTGGCCTGTGAAGCTGTTCAGGATGAACTTATCAGCGGACTTGAGTCAAAAATTCCCAATATTGAGTATACGCTGATCCCGCGTATCGAAGGCAAGGGCAGAACTTCCCGGAAGGAAGGTACCCAGGTTTGGCCGGAACTCAATTTTACTCTGGTAAGCTATATGGAGGATTCCTATCTTGATACGGCAAAATCCATAATTGCCGAGGTAGCGGCCCGCTATCCCCGGGAGGGCATTTTCGCCGCTGCCTGCGACGCAGAGCGGATCAGGTAGGCATCGGCTGGCCGGCACCAGACATGCCGTCCCGGCAGAAATAAAGGCCCGCGCTGAAAGCCATTCGAGCTTTGGCGCGGGCCTTTATTTATCTTGCTAAAGAAATCTGAAAAAGATTAAATCTGGCAAAGACCTGTCCCCAAATCCAGTGGAGACCTGTCCCACGGCCCTTTGTCCTGCCTCCGAGCCCCCGGATGTATGAACGCGGGGACTGGAGGCGCCGCTGGCAGAGGCCGCTTCAGCCTATTTCAGCATCTGGCTGATGTCGCTGAAGCCCCGTTTGGCGGCCAGATCGGCCGCGGTTTCGCCAAGAAGGTTCTTTGTGCCCTTATCTGCGCCGGCCGCGAGCAGCCAGGCGACGCTCTCCGCCTTCCCGGCCTTCGCCGCATAGTGGAGGACCGAATCGCCGGCAGGATCGGCTGCGTTGAGCCTCTCGGTGCCGAGTATGGCCTTGAGGGCGTCCGGGCCCTGTGAAACGGCCAGAGATACAGGACATTCCTCGTCCCTGTCGGCCGCAAAGAGATCGGCGCCGCTCTGCGCGAGTTTTGCTGCTATATCGAGCCTTCCGGCCCTGAGGGAAGCGAGCAGCGGGGAGACCGAGAAGCGGTCCCGGCTGTCGAGATAGGCCCCTCTCGAAAGCGCGAGGTCAAATGCCTCGGAGGAGGCGCCCAAATCCACCAGGATGCGGATCGGCGTCTTGCCTTCGGAGTTGGCCTCGTTGACAGTCGAGGGCAGAAGAAGCAGATCGAGCAGGGAGAGAGATTTCCCCGCGGCAATCGATAGAGGGGAGGAGCCTGATGAATCGAGCGCGACTATTGCCGCCCCTGCCTTGACGAGAATGGCCGCCGTCCTCGTATCGCCAGCGGCGATCGCCGCTGCGAGCGGAGTTGCACCGCTTTTGTCTCTTGCCTCGAGGTCTGCGCCCGAGGAGATCAGAAAAGCGACTGAATCAGTAATGCCTGCCTTTGCCGCCAGAAACAGAGCGGTCTGGCCGCGGTTGTCTCTGAGCTCGAGTTTTGCCCCGCGCTGAATCAGATAGTGGATGGATTCAATATCCTGCTTCCTCACAGCGAGCTCGAGCGGAGTCTCGCCGCCGGAATTGCGGGCGTCCAGCTTTGAGCCGGCCTCCACAAGAAGGGGCAGCGAATTCCTCGCGCTCCAGAGTATGGCATTATGGAGTGCCGTATTGCCCATCGCATCCCGGCTTTCCAGCCCTGCACCTTTCGCCAGCAGGGCCTTTACAGCCGCCGAGGCATCAGCTTTTACCGCGAGGGCGAGGGCAGAGGAGCCGTCTTTATCGACCGCATCCTGATCCGCTCCCTTCCCGCAGAGGAAGTTGATGGCGGCCGGAAGGTTGAGCCGGGCTGCATGATGCAGAGGGCTGTCCCCATTGGCATCGCGCGCGGCTATAGTCGCGGGTGTGAAGAGCCATTCCACCGGCCCGCTTTCCTGTGTGAGCCCTACAGAGAGCGGAGTCTGGCCTTTAACATTGGAGGCGAAAATGTCTGCGCTGCCTGCAAGCAGGGCTTCGCCCTGAACCTGATAATTGTGCCTGACCGCGATAAGCAGGGGAGTATCCCCCGCATTGTCGCGCGAATTCACATCAGCGCCTTTAGAAATAATTAGATTGAGAGCATTCTGAGGTGCCCTGAGCAGAACGGCGAGATGGAGAGGCGTATTGCCTGAATTGTCGCGATGGGCGACATTGTCCTTGGTGATAAGGGCATTGAGCGCGGCGCAGCCGTCATCGAGACCGCTTGGCCTGCCTGCCGTAGTGATGCCGCCTGCAGAGGCCAGAGCTACCGACAGGGGGGATTCACCTGCTCCATTTACAAGGAAAATATCTGCGCCGGCCGCGAGGAAAACCGGAGCGTATTCCAGATGGCCAGTTCTGAGAGCAATATGGAGCGCCGTATCTCCGGCTGCGTTCGCCGCATTGACAGGCGAACCCGCTTCAATCAGCTTCTGGACGAGGGAGACCGGATAACCCACCTGAACCACGATATGGAGGGGAATGTTGCCGTTTTTATCCTTGAGTGAAGGATCGGCACCATACTTGAGCAGCAGGGCCACGCCTTCTTCACGGCCTGCCTCAGGCAGGGCAATATGGAGCGGCGTGTTGTCAAAGCCATCGCGGACATTTGCGTCGGCTCCGCCCTTCAGCAGAATCTCGGCGCCTTCCAGCCAGCCCGCGCGCACAGCGTCATGCAGCGGCGCTGAACCCGCGCCGTTGCGCACATTCGGATTGACATTCTTGGTCAGCAGGAAAGCAGCGAAACCTTTCTGCCTGCGGTTTACCGCTTCATGGAGAGGAGTATTGCCATCTTCATAGCGCAGATTGCCATAGTTGACCGATTTTACCGCCTGGACAAACCAGGAGAATTCCGAAAAACTGGTAGTCGATCCCCGGAGAATCAGAAGTTCGGCGATTTTTGCGCTCTCAATCCGGTCGGGATGGAGCAGGGCGAGATCGAGCGGCGTGTTGCCATCTTTGTTCTTGGCCGCTGGATCAGCGCCTGCGTCGAGCAGCCCGCGGGTCTGCGCTTCAAGCAGTCCGTCCGCCGCGAGATGCAGCACGCTCATGCCATTTTCATCCCGCTCGGCGAGGCTCTTCCGCGTGAAAACCGCGCCGAAAAGATCATTGTTTTTCGCCAGGACCGCCTGCGCCACCGTGAGTCCTGTATTGTCCTTCGAAAAGAGCGATGCCCCATGCTCAACAAGCGATTTTGCGCAGGCCGCCGAATCCTTATCCACCGCGAGCTTGAGGGGAGTCCTTCCTGCCGCGTCTTCCTGATCCGGTTTTGCGCCGAGCGCGAGCAGCAGCTCGACAATATCGGGGGCATTCTGCTCGACCGCCCGATGCAGAGGGTAGGAGCCTTCGCTGTCCGCTTTGTCCAGAAGCTCCCTGTTTGCGAAAAAGTCCTTGATGCCGCCTGAGTCCTTGGCATTTATCAGACTGATGAGGTCAGCTTTCTTTGGCGCTGGCTGGGCCTTTTCCTCTGTCTGCTGCGGCGTGCCGGCGCATGAGCCGAGCACCAGAATCAGTGCCGCAAGGACCGCGAGGGACAGGTCTCTCCAACTTCTGTTTGCATTCATCGCTCTTTCCTTTTATGGAACACAGAGTTCCCTTTAGAAAATCGGTACATTTCGCGCTTCACTTAAAAAAGGATCGTTCTGGCAGGTCTCTCCCTGCATAAATCTCCATTTCTGATTCGTGCTTTGCAGATGCTGACATATAATGGATCATATTGACAAGAGCAGGGCTTTGGGTGTTTCCTTTTATGCGTTGTTACAGGCGCCCCTCTTCAGAGAGAAGAGCCTGCTTTCCCCATCGGAGACCCAGGCCCGCAATGAAAAAGCTCTCTTTTCTACAGAAAAAATCCGCCCAGAAAGAGCTTGGTCCCATCGACCAGCAGAGTCTGGGCTACCGTCTCCTCGAATGCGTTCCCGGCCTCCTCTCCTGGTCCATACCGGTAGCTACTTTCTTTATCATCCGCTATGCTACCCCGGTTTTTGCCATCTTTATGCTGCTCTATGTCTGCTACTGGATTGCGAATGCGGCGGACATTGTTGTCAAGGCCTCAAAAGGCATACAGCTGATGGACCGCATCGAGTCTACCGACTGGCAGGCAAAGCTCAGTACAGAGTATCCGGACTGGCGCGATTATTATTACCTCACACTGATTCCCTATGCTTCCGAATCCATCAATGTCATCAGACCGACAGTGCAGGCCATTGCCGATTCCGATTTTCCTTCAGAGCGGAAGGTCCTCATACTTTCATCCGAAGCCGCCCTTCCCGCAGGCAGGGCGATAGCAGAGGAGCTCAAGCGGGAGTTTGAGGGGAAATTCGCAGATATTTATATTACTGAACATGTGCTCAAACCCGGCGAACTCAAGGGCAAGGCCAGCAATGAAAATCACTGCGGAAGGCTCGCCTACAGACTTCTTGTCGAGGAGAAGGGCATACCTGCCGATCATATACTTCTCTCGAGCAATGATGCCGATATGCATATCCATCCAGGCTATCCGGGCTATCTGCTCTATACCTATCTCTCTGACGGCCCCGATCACGATTATCATATATATGAACCGGTTCCTGCTGACTACAATGATTTCTGGGGTGCAGGCTTCTTTACCAGAATGACAGTGACATCGGGAGTGCTCTGGCGGCTGACGCTTCAGATCCGCAACAATACACGCTGCACTGTCTATGCGTTCTACAATATGAGCCTTAAAACCCTCGACGCCATTGGATACTGGGACCCAGATATCATCCCCGAGGATGAGCGCACCATGTTCAAAGCGCTCGCAGCTTTTGGGTCCCGTTTTAAGGTCATACCGCTCTTTACAATTGTGAAGGGAACCGCGATCAGAGGCGAAGGGCTTGCCGGGTCGGCCCTCGAACAGTATACGCAGCAGCGCCGCTGGGCATGGGGAGCCTCGGAATTTGCGCATTCGGTGAGCGTTTGCAGACGGCTTCCTCCTGAAAAGCGGAAGGCCATGTATGCGCCTATCTTCAACCAGGTTCGTGGCGCTGTCGGCTGGACCCTTACGCCGATCTTCATTGTGTTCGGAGGATTTATCCCCGGCATTATCAATCCCGCCTTCTCGCTTACCGCGATAGGACGCTTTTACAACATCGCAATTGCCGTAATAATGGGGAGCTCTTCGGTGCTTGCCGTTTGGACTATACTCTTTGATTTCAGACTGTCGCCCAAGCCGCCCGAAAAGCGCCAGAAAAACTTCTGGGCCCGGATCGGCCGGCTTGCCCAGTGGGCTCTCTCTCCCGCGGTAAGCCTCGCGTTCAGCTCGCTTCCCGCCTTTGACGCCCAGACGCGGCTGCTGCTCAACCGCCGTCTCTCCTATGTGGAGAGCCAGAAAGAATAGTGTTTTTCGGGGAGCTCTGCGGCTTCAGCGCCAGAGCTCTTCCGGGGCTTCGACCAGCATGTGGGCGTAATCGACATAGATAGAAAGAATTTCATAAAGCCTGTCAAAGGGCAGTGACGAACGGTCAAAAATCAGAAAAGGCATTTCTTCATAGAGTCTGTCCAGATTTATGCCCTGCTTGCCGCTGACAATAAGGCAGGTCTCGAGGTCCTGGGCCTCTTCCATGGCCCGGAAGGCCAGCGAAGGATCCTTTGTGGCAAAGAACATGCGCGTCTGATAGCTCGGCTGCGGATCGAGCGAAAATGCCCGTGAAAGATCATAATAGTGATCAGAATAATAAAAGGCTTCGCAGAGCCGCGTCGTAAGCTTTTCCGACGGGATGCGGGCGTTTGAATAAAGCACTATCTGATACAGAGTAAAGGGGTTGTCCCGCCGCAGGTCCTTGGCTGCGCGGCAGAGACGCGACACAGTTTCCGGATCATCTGAATCCACAAGCATGGTTACGGAATTTGCGAGCTTGGCCGGGTTGAGGCGCATCCAGTCTATATTGTCGGGTCTGCGCGCATCGATAAAGGCCCGGAATCCGCCTTTTTCAAGGTCAAAATGCGGAGCCGGCGGAGAAGCCCATTCCACATTGAAGCCATCCTCGAAGGCTCCAATGGCATCGTGTATGCCATCCTCGGAGAGCCAGTCTGTGCTTGTCACCCAATAGGGCGGATCATTCATCCTCGTCATGCCCCAGTCGTCCGCCTTTGCGCGGACTTCTGTCCCGGGGAGAAGAGAGAGCGGATAGAGCTCCGCCTCCTGCCCGAGCTGCTGCATGCCGAGAAAATCGAAGGTGGCAATAATATTCTCGTAGGCGTCAAATGGCAGACCGAGAATCAGACCAGTCTTTACAATTATGTGGTTCTTGTCCATGATCTCGGCGCCCTTTTCGAAGAGCCTCCGGTTCCATGTCCTGCCCACAGCCTCGAGAGCGGCGGGATTGGTGCTCTGAAGACCTACCTCGGCTTCACTCAGGCCCGCGGCCGCATAGAGGCGGCCTGTCTCCTCGGTCACAGATTCAAGCCGCAGCTCGGCATGCAGATTCATGCCTCCCTTATTGGCTTTTGCAAGGCTGATGAGTCTGTCGCTCAGATCCTCTGTCGCCTGGAATGAGGGGTCCATAAGATAGAGCTCCTGGACTCCGGCTCTCGATGCCAGCTCGACAACTCTGTCGGCATCGCCGCGCGGGAAATAGCGCACAGTGGGCAGATTCTTGCCATAATAGCAGTAGGCGCAGTGCCCGGGACAGCCGCGCATGGTCTCAAGATGAACCGGCCGCTCGGGATCAAAGCCGAGTATGCCATTAAGATAGGGATTGGGAAGTTCCGCGAGATCGAGGAGGTTCGTGCTCTTATAATGCGGGGCGAGAGGACGGCCTTCGGCTTCATCCTTCAGAAGTTCTGCAAAGGGCAGTTCACCTTCGCCCTCGATAAGGCTTACAAAGGGCGATTTTTTGAAAATAGGCATGCCTTCTACCACTTCCGGGCCGCCGGCGATCAGCTTGATGCGCGGAGCCGCAGCTGCGATCCGTTCGGCTATCAGAAGGCTGCGTTTGAGATTCCAGAGATAGAGTGAGAAGGCAACAATCTCGGACTTGGCTTCGAGGATTGCATCTGCAATTGCGCTGTCCGAGCCAAAATCGGAGAGCGGGAAGGGAAGGTAGGCCCACTCCTCACGCGCGAGCAGACCCCGGGCTTCGGCGTAGGACGCAAGGTAGGCCGGCGCAAGAGGTACATTGGCCTTGCTGCTCTCCCATGAGGGGTCCTGAACTGGCAGCTGTACGAAAAGAAGCTTCATGGTTTTAAGGCTTACTTCCGGATATTTCGATACTCGGCCCTTCGTCCGGAAAACCGGGGAAGACCTGTCCCCAGCTGCCCTTTCGAGTTGGCGCTTTGAGGGCTTCATTGAGCGCCGCGAGATAGGTCTTTCGCGGAATGTTCACGGCGCCAAGGCCTGCTAGATGATCAGTATATACCTGACTGTCTATTAGGGTGAAGCCCTCCCGTCCCAGACGCTGCACAAGGGGGATAAAGACTGCTTTCGATGCGTCGGAGACATGGCTGAACATGGATTCGCCGAAAAATATTGAGCCCAGGGAAACCCCATAGAGCCCCCCGACAAGCTCTCCATCGATGCGGGCTTCAGCCGAGTGGGCGAGACCCAGACGGTGAAGCTCGCGGTACGCATCAATCATATCCGCTGTGATCCATGTGCCATCCTGGCCCTTCCGCGGTGTCGAAGAGCAGGCCCGGATGACAGCCTCGAAATCGCGGTCGAGGGAGAGCTCAAAGCGCCGCTGCCTGATAATCTTGGCCATTGTCTGGGTTATATGCAGCTGATCAGGGTAAAGGACAAAGCGGGGGTCAGGACTCCACCAGACAATCGGTTCATCGTCCGAAAACCAGGGAAAGATGCCCTGTCTGTAGGCAGAAATAAGAAAACCGGGGGACAGGTTTCCACCCATGCAGACAATCCCCTCCGGAGTCGCGCCCTCAGGCGGGGGAAAACTGAATTCCTGCTCCAGCCCAAGATAGGGAAAGCCAAGATCGCGTTTTTTTCGCTGTTCATTTTTTCCAGGCATCTGGGTTCTCTCCAATCCGCAGCCGGCGGCGCCTTTCAGTCCAGCGGAAGAATGCATTGAAAGGCGGCACAAGCACCGCGCAGCATAGAAAACCGGCCAGCACATCGGCCGTCCAGTGTGCATAAATGTAGACAGTGGCCATGGCAATCAGCAGACAGACAGCAATATAGAGAGGAAGAAGTTTTTTCATAGTCTTCGCTGCGTAGACAGTCATCAAAGCACTTATGGCCACATGGCTCGAGGGAAAAGCCGCGCCGGACAGAATGCTGTCTGGAAAGATCAGCCCTGTAAAAAAAAGTGTAAAAATTCCGCCCTTGAATTCGCCATAGCGGAGTGCTTCAAGACCATCGACCCAGTATTTGGGGCCTTCAACCCTGAAAAACACATAGAAGATAAAGAGAACGAGCATAAAAAACGAAAAAATGGATTCTTCCCTCTCGGCTTCATCGAGATCGCCCCTGAAATAGGGGATCATCGGCGTCAGGGCGAGCATCGGATAGAAGAGAAAATAGGAGCCAAACATGATTTCATTGAGAACTGGCCGCTGCCAGGCGGCAGATGCCAGCACAAGGGACGGCTCGCAGCCGAAAAGCCAGAGATCAAAGCGGGCGAATGCTGCGTCATGGGCTGTTCCTCCCAGAGCCACTGAAGAAAGCCGGATTGATTCCATAAAGAGGAAGCCAAAAAGAAGCTCGGGGTAAAAGCGTCTGACAAAGCGGATGCATTCAGGTGCTTTTTTAATGCTGCGGCTGCAGAACCAGAGTATGCCGGCGCCGGCCAGCAGCCAGAGAGGGCCGATGAACCAGCCCCGGAGCAGGGACAGGTCTCCAATGGAGAACCGCCCAGTCGCCGGCCAGACGAGCGAAAATATCCCGAAAATAAAACAGAGGACCGCGGTTGCGATGTCATGCATCTCGAGCCCGCGGTCCCGGATTGCTGAGACTGTCAATTCAGAACTCTCACTCCACCGTTATCTGGACTTCTCCGTCCTTCACATCGGCCCTGGCTTTTCCACCCTTGCTAAGCCGGCCGAAGAGAACCTCATCGACAAAGAAGGTCTTTATTTTATCCTCGACAAGGCGCGCGATATTGCGGGCGCCGAATTCGGGGGAATAGCCCTTCTCGGCAAGGTACTTGATGAGGGCATCGGTTGTCTCGAGTTCGACATGCTTGTCGGCAAGCTGGGCCCTGAATTCATCGATATTCTTCGTGACAATCTTCTCGATTACAGGCGGCGGCAGGCTTTCAAACTTGACTACCGCGTCCAGTCTGTTGCGGAATTCCGGCGTAAAAGCCTTTTCGACCGCATCCTGAATGGCACTGTTGCCCATGGCCCTGTCGCCAAAACCGATCAGATTCTTGCCGATATCGCGGGCTCCGGCATTGCTCGTCATGATCAGAATGACATTGCGGAAGTCGGCTTTGCGCCCCTGGTTGTCCGTCAGTGTCGCATAATCCATTATCTGCAGCAGCACGTTGAAGATGTCAGGATGCGCCTTCTCGATCTCATCGAGGAGGACAACCGCGTGCGGCGTCTTCCGTACAGTTTCAGTGAGCTGGCCGCCCTCTTCATAGCCCACATAGCCCGGCGCGGAACCAATGAGCCTCGAGAGGGTGTATTTTTCCTGATACTCGCTCATATCAAAGCGGTGCAGGGCTATCCCGAGCTCTTTCGCAAGCTGGCGCGCAAGCTCAGTCTTGCCGACGCCCGTCGGGCCGACAAAGAGGAAATTCGCCACAGGCTTGTCCGGATCGCGGAAGCCGGCTCTCGAACGCTTTACCGCCCTGACTACGGCCTCTACCGCCGCATCCTGGCCGAAGAGCACCGATTTGAGGCTGTTTTCAAGGCCGGCGAGTTTGTCCTTTTCGTCCATCGAGACGGAACGCTCCGGAATCCGCGCGATTTTGGCCACAACAGTCTCTATTTCCCTGCGCCCAATATCGAGGACAGTCTCCTCGCTTGCGGTCCTGCTGGAGCTTCCATCGCCCGCAGCCCCGGTGGCGGAAGCCGGCGCTTTTCCGCTGCCGGCAGAATGTACGCCGGCCGCATCAGATGCATCGCCAGAAAGAGCGGGGCCGAATACTGCTTCGCCCGATCCGCCTTCCGGCGTTCCAGGGCCGGCGCTGCCGGGGAGCGGAAGCTCCGGTGCCGGAGAGCTGTCTCCCCCGAAAAGCTCCTTCTGCCGGGGTTCAGCCTGGACAGCCTCAAAGGCCGGGGTTTTCTGGCTGGCATCCCTGTTCTCGGCGGCTATTTTTTCCTCTGCGGATTTTTCTGCAGAGCCCGAGCCGGTTTCGGCTGCTGCCTTGGGCTCGCCCGATGAGGCAGTCGCCGCGGTGCTGGCCGCTGTAGCGCTGCCTGCGGCGGCTGCCGCTGCCTTTGCCTCGGCTTCGGCCTTTTCCTTTTCGGCTTTTTTCTGCTTGTAGTCGTTCATGCGGACCCAGGCGCCGGCCTCATCGATGACATCGATGGCCTTATCCGGCAGCCTGCGTTCGGTTATGTACTGCGCCGAGAGACTCGCGGCAAGTTCGAGGGCCTCGTCGCTGTAGCGGACCTTATGATAGGCCTCGTATTTGGGCCTCAGCCCTTTGAGTATCTCGACAGTGTCGCCCACTGAGGGCTCGGTGATATCGATCTTCTGGAAACGCCTCGAGAGGGCTCTGTCCTTATCGAAATATTTGTTGTATTCGTCATAGGTGGTGGAACCGATGCAGCGCAGCTTGCCCGATGTAAGGGCAGGTTTGAGCAGATTGGATGCGTCGAGAGAGCCGCCTGAGACAGCCCCGGCTCCAACAATTGTGTGTATCTCATCAATAAAGAGGATGGCCTTGTCTTTTTTGAGCAGCTCGTCGACAACCTTTTTGACGCGTTCCTCAAAATCGCCGCGGAATTTGGTGCCGGCGAGCAGAGAGCCCATATCAAGTTCATATATCGTATAACCGCGGAGCCGCGGCGGAACCTGGTCGGCGACAATGCGCTGGGCGAGGCCCTCGGTGATGGCTGTCTTGCCCACGCCTGCTTCGCCTACGTGAATAGGATTGTTTTTCAGCCTTCTGCAGAGCACCTGGATAGTGCGCTCAATTTCTGCCTCGCGGCCTATTACCGGCTCGAGTTTGCCCTCCCGGGCAAGTTTGGTCAGGTCGCTTGTAAAGCGGTCGAGAGGATTCTGTCTGAGCTGGCTCCGGGGCCGCCTTTCCTCGCGCTCTTCGCGCGATTCATCCTCATCGTCCTCGTCGTCTTCATCCTCATCATCATAACTGGAAGAATCGGCCTCCGCCTCGGAACCATGCGCGATCACCTCGAGAAGCTGAAGGCGCTTTACGCCTGATTTGCGTAGATAATATGCGGAATAATTTCTCTCCTCATCGTAGAGGGAGACGAGAACATCGGAGACTTCGACTTCGCCCTTGCCGGCGGCCTGGGACTGGAGAACTGCTCTTTCGATAACGCTCTGAAAGCCCGCCGTCTGCACAGGTTCCGCATTCTTGACCTGAGGAATCTTCTGCTCGAAATAGGCTTCCATGCCACGCTTGAGCTGGTCCACATCGGCTTCGCAGGCCGCGAGTATGGACTTCACCCCTTCGAAAGAAAGGGCGGCGTAGAGAATATGCTCCGGCGTCAGATACTCATGATTCCTGAGTTTCGCCTCGTTATACGCGGCATTGAATATGGCCTGGACTTCCTGGCTGACCTTCATGTCCTATACCTTCTCCATAACACACTTGAGCGGAAAACCATTCTGACGGGCAAGCTCGTGAACCTGGTTGACCTTTGTTGCGGCGATATCGTAGGAATAAATTCCTACGATGCCCCTCCCTTTCTTATGCACATCGAGCATTATCCTGTTTGCCTCGGGAAGCGGCTTGTGGAAAACCGTCATCAATATACTGACAACGAACTCCATTGTGGTGAAATCATCGTTGAGAAGGATGACCTGATAATCATCCGGCTCCCTGTAATCCTCATCATCCCGGGTCAGGACGCTGTTTTGCTCTTCTGTTGCACTCACACTGGTACTCCCTATAAAAATACAGACTAGAGGCATCAAAAACAAGGGGCAGTGATTTTTCAGCGGAAATGTATCTTTTTGGCACGGATCTAGCTTGTTGGAGGATACGGCCATTATAATGGCCGCCCTGCTGCCCGGAGAGGGGCGGTCGGGGACAGGTCTCCGGGCCCTCCCTCCGCTTGACTCGGGGCGGGCCTTGTGCCCATACTTTATGCAGAAGCATTGAAGGAGAAGAGTAGGCGGTATCTGGCGCCATAAGAGAGGCTGCTCTGAGGCTGAGAGGCGGCTGGCGTGCGGACTGTCCGAAAACCACTCCCGAGCTGCCCGAGTGAGGCGGCGGATGGGTTCCTGGGCTGCGGAGAGCAGCCGGAGACCTGTCCCTGGGCGGGATAGTCCCGCCGCGCATTAATTCGGGCCGGCGCAGCAGGCAGAATCTGCTGTGGCGCTCTTTTTTCCGGCCGGCGTCGCTGGCGGGAGGGAAGGGCGGCAGCCGTCCGTTAAACGGCGGAAAGCGCGGCGCCCGTCATGGGGCGTCGAAGTAAGGTGGTACCGCGGACTTGACGCGGGGCAGTACCGGCGATGCGGGGCTTCCCTCAAGTGGAGTTCGTCCTTACGCAGAGAGACGAGTGGCGCCAAAGGCGTCAGAGCGGCAGAGTTTTACTGACTCCGCAGCCCCCCGGTTTCGCTTGCGGCAGAGGACCTTCCTCCCCTTAAGAGAAGCCCTTCGTCTTTTTTAGACAGGCGCCTGGTATGCGCCCGTCTTCGACCGTCCTCTAAGGAAAGGCCGAAAGGAGTACCTCATGTCTGATGTCGGGACCATGCGACATTCGCTGAGCCACGTCCTCGCCGAGGCTGTCCTCAAGCTCTATCCGGGCACCAAGCTCGGCATAGGGCCCTCTATCGAGAACGGGTTCTACTACGACTTCCAGTTCCCCAAACCCATCCAGAACGAAGACCTCCCTGCCATCGAAAAAGAGATGCGCAGAATTCTCGCCACTGGCGCCAAGTTTGTCCGGAAGGAAGTCACAAAGGATGAGGCCCGCAAAATCTTCGCGGACCAGCCCTTCAAGCTTGAGCTTATCGACGGGCTCGAAGGCACCATCTCCACCTACGAGCAGGACGGCTATGTCGATCTCTGCCGCGGCCCTCATGTTGAGAGCACCCGCGAACTCAAGGCCGACGCCTTCAAGCTCACCACCATCGCCGGCGCCTACTGGCATGGCGACGAGAAGCTCCCGATGCTCACCCGCATCTATGCGGTGGCCTTTGAAAACAAGGCCGAGCTCGAAGCCTACCTCAAAATGATGGAGGAAGCCGAGAAGCGCGACAACCGCAAACTCGGCAAGGATCTCGATCTCTTCTCCATCCACGAAGAGGCGGGCCCTGGACTCATCTACTGGCATCCGAAGGGGGGCCGGTTCAGAGTTGAGCTCGAAAACTGGTGGCGCGAAGAGCACTACAAGAACGGCTACGAAATTCTCTTTACCCCTCATATCGGAAAGAGCTGGCTCTGGGAGACCTCAGGGCACCTCGGCTTCTACAAGGAAAATATGTACGCGCCGATGAAGATCGACGAGGACGATTACTACATCAAGCCGATGAACTGCCCCTTCCATATCATGATCTATAAGAGTCAGACACGCTCCTACCGCGATCTGCCTCTACGCTGGGCCGAGCTTGGCACTGTGTATCGGTACGAGCGGGCGGGCGCCCTCCACGGCCTCATGCGGGTCCGCGGCTTTACGCAGGACGACGCTCATATTTTCTGCACTCCCGAGCAGATAGAGAGCGAGATCGACGAGGTCCTCCGCTTCTCTCTCTCGATGCACAAGACTCTGGGCTTCAACGACATCAAGGCCTACCTCTCCACCAAGCCGAAGGGGAATGGCTCTGTCGGCGATCCGGCCCGCTGGGAGCAGGCGACTGAATCTCTCCGCAGGTCCATCGATAAGCAGGGACTCAAGTATGAAGTTGACGAGGGCGGCGGCGCCTTCTACGGTCCGAAGATCGACCTCAAAGTGAGGGACGCGATCGGCCGCGAGTGGCAGCTCACCACGATCCAGTTCGACTTCAACCTGCCCGAACGCTTCCAGATCGAGTACATCGATGCCGATGGCCAGCGCAAGCGGCCCTACATGGTCCACCGCGCCCTCCTCGGCTCGATTGAGCGCTTCTTCGGTGTCTACCTTGAGCATACCGCCGGCGCTTTCCCGGTCTGGCTCATGCCGGACCAGGTCGCTGTCATCCCGATTGCCCAGGGCTTTAACGACTACGCGAACAAGATTGTCGCCGAGCTCAAGGCCTCGAACATCAGGGCCTACGCCGATCTCTCCGATGCGCGCATGAACGCGAAGATCCGCACGGCTCAGGGCCAGAAGATCCCCTACATGCTCGTCATTGGCCAGAAGGAAATGGACGAGGGCCTTGTCTCTCTGCGCACCCGCGATGGGAAGCAGGAGAACGGCATCCAGCTCGCAGCCTTCAAGGCGAGGGTGCTCGACAGAGTCGCGAGCAAGTCACTCGAAGTCTGAAAGTATCTGAATTGAGACGGACACGCGCCGGGCCCTACGGGGTCTGGCGCGTGTTCTGTTAAAGGATTATGAAGAAAAACAGAAAACCCGCCCAGGATATCCTCCAGCTTTCGGGGCTGCTGGCGCTCGCTGTTCTTGGCTGTGCCGCTCTGTACGGATTCAGAGTACTCCTTTCGAAACGCATTTATTATCTCTATCTCGTGCAGAATATAGCTCTCGCCTTTGTGCCCTATCTGATCGCGGCTGTGGCAGCCCTTATTCTGCCCCGCATGAAGTCGGGGGCATTCAAAACTATTCTGCTTATTGTCTCTGCCCTGCTCTGGATGGCCTTCTATCCAAACGCGCCCTACATTTTTACCGATTTTATCCACATAGTTAATAAGGTCTATCTGAAAGTGGCGCCTGCCCTGTGGCCCAATCTGGACGCGCTTATCTGGTACGACCTCATCATGACTGCCGCCTTTGCCTTTGTAGGCCATTTTATTGGACTTGTGAGCATGTGGCTTGTCCAGAACATAATGTCATCAGTGTGGGGCAAGCATATTACGCGCTGGTTTCTGGCCTTCGCGTCAGTGCTCGCCGGTTTTGGCGTCTACCTTGGCCGTTTTTCGCGGCTCAATTCCTGGGACATCGTTATGGATCCGAAACATGTGCTGGGAGAGGTAATGGAGGCTGCTACAGAGCCCGGATGTTTCTTTTTTACCCTTGTGTTCGCACTGTTTATCCTGCTCTCATACGCTGCGCTTTCGAGTTTTAAAAAGATCAGTCCGCCCGCGCGTCCCATCAAATAGCAGGCCTCCGCACCGCATTCAGAATATAAAAAAGCCGGGCGGCCCATCAGAGCCGCCCGGCGCAATTCAAACAGATATGAGATTCAGATCAGAACACTACGATAGTCTCAGAGCTGACAGCGGGCGAATCATTTTTGCCCAGGCTCGAGAGCACGACAACCGTATAGGCGCCGGGCTTGAGGCCGGCGAGATCCTTCGAGGGAATTGTCGCAACGAAGGTGCCGGGTCTGCTGTACTTGGCGCTGTAGGTTTTCTCCTTGCCATTGGCGAGCTCAAGAGAGACGCTTACTTCTGTCTTGGCATCGGAGGTTCTGGCTCTGTCAGCAGGATAGGAAAGCGTTGAAACCATGACCGACACCATAAGGTCTTTGGACTTCTGGACTGTGGCGGGGATTTTTACATCCTCGATGCGGGTGTAGTCCATCTTGAAGGTCTTGGGCCAGTAATCGCTCTTGTATGGATAGGAGGCATCGCGGAAGGCGCTGAACTCAATGTAGTTGGCCTTGTAGTCAACCTTGCTGATAAAGTAAGGGCCATTCGAAATGTAGGCGTTCCCGTAGCGGTCGATAAAGTTGATGGCCGCCTGATAGCGGGCAGCAGCCTGACTCGGAGTGACCCAGCGTTTGATCGAAGCGGGCACATACTTCTTGGCAATGAAATCCTCGAGCTTGGCCTTGATGTCGGATACGCACTTCGGGTTGATCACATCGACCTCAGTAAGCGAGGCGTCGGAAGCGAAGGTATAGGCGGTGCCGCTCTTGGATCCCTCGGTGACCATCTTGGCCAGAGCCTCGGTGATCTCCCAGGAGACCAGGGTTCCGCGGCCGGGGTTTCCTGCCTTCGGCGAAATGGTCCCGGCTCCTGTGGCGGCGGCGCGGTCGGCGTCCATCGGCCAGTTGTAGTTATAATAGACGGTATAGCTTCCGTCCTTGTTCACGCTGATTCCCTTGAGCGTTTCAAGGCTGCTCTGATACTGGGAAGCGTAGCCATCTTCATAGTTCTTATCATCGGCGCCGTCTTTTGTGGACCAGTCAAACTGGAAGGCATTGGCGTACATGATATCGGCGGTGGTAATGGGCTGGCCGGAGTGCCACTTTCCCGGAATATAGCTTGCGGTAACTTTGGAATAGGCCTTCTTCGCAGGCGCTGCAGTATAGCTGCCCTTTCCGTCTTTTATCACATATTCCTCTCCGGAGACCCACTGCTGCTTGGCAGAATCATAGATAAGGGCAGTGGAGGGAACGGGGATCTGTCCCAGAGGAGCCTTGCCGGCGCCGCCGGAAACAATCTTGGTCTGGAGCGACTTCGGAGACCACTTAACGCGGAGCATTGTGTCCTTGGCGTTATTCGGCGCTTCGATTGTCGACATATCGGTGCATGCCTGGATAATTGAAGAATAAGTATCGCTGAAGCCATCCACACCGATGGGGTCCCAGGCGCTCATAAAGAGGCCGCCGCGCGCTGAGAACTGCGTCGCGTGGAGTACCTTCTGGCCGTTGACCGGCTTTACATCGGCAGAGCGGAGAGACCAGTCATTGAGACCGTCGCCAAGACCATAGAGCATATTGCCATTAAAGCGGGCCTTGTTGGCAATAAAGTACTGGATCTGATCGGCGATATAGATGCGGACGGCTTCCTTCATGCCGAGCTCGGTCGCATGGAGGTTGTCTTTCCAGTACTCATCGGCGGTCAGGAACCAGCCGTTTGTGCTCTTCTTCGCGAGCTCATCGATTTCATCATTCTGATAATTCCAGAAGCCTTCGGTAGCGCCGCCGGGCATATTGCCGTAATAGGGGGCGTACATCTGGCTGATCGAGACATCCCACCAGGCGCGGGTCGCACCAGCGCCCCAGCCCTCGGTGTACATATCCCATTCATAGTCAGCGGGATCGGAATAGTAGGCCAGCTTGCCGGCCTTGCTGCGGTCAAGCTCCATGCGGTCAACTTTGATTCCGCATTTCTCGATCTGGTCGGCGATATAGCGGCCCTCGAGGAGACGGCCGGTAGGATCATCGACGCGGATTATAAATTTGATGGTTACGGGCTTGCCATTGTAGTTCCACCACTGGCCGGCCTTGACGAGCTTGCCCCTATTTGCGGGCAGAGCAGCGGCTTCCTGCATGGCGGCCTCGATATCGGCGATAGCTTTCTTCTCGTTGCCGCGCTTGCTCATGCCAAGCTTGGCGGCGATAAGATTGTACTTGTAGGTACCGGGCTGGCCGGGAGTCATCGGGGTGAACATCGGCTCGCCGTCGCCGAGGAGAATCTCGTCGACAATTTTCTTGCGGTCGATAAGCCAGTTAAGGGAATAGCGCACCTTGGCGATAGCCAGGGGGTTGAAGTGGGTAACTCCATCCTTTGTAGTCACGGTATAGGGGGCTTTATTGGGAATGGGGTTGAGAAGGAGAGAGAGAGAGCCGGAGGGAATGGCATAGACAGAGAGATTCTTCCTGTCCGCGGCAGAGATGCTGCGGAAGGTCTTTCCATCGAGACCATAGAAAAACACATCTGTCTTGCCCGCGGCGGTGTCCTTAATGCCGATAGCCGCATCCATGCGGGTATCGAAGATAATCCTGTCCGCGGATCCTCCATTTTTTGCCTGAGCGCCTAGAGAGGCTGCCAGGCAGATAGCGAGAGCAGAAAGAACAAAAGCCTTTTTCAAGGGCTCCTCCTTTGAAGATGCTGCGCAAGAAGGCGCAGCGGTAGAAATGCCACGCTGTGCGGCATAAATATCCTAACTCACTTAGGGAAAATTGGCTAGGGAAAAGCGGGAAAAACACATATTGATGGCGGGAATGATTCCTTCAGTTTTAGAGGCCCGGCGGGAAGGGCGCGCATAAATGCTGGCAGTGCGCTCTTCCCGGGCGGTTGTTCGTACAGGTCCGAAGCGCAGTGTCTGGAAACGAAAAAGCCCCGCTTTTGGCGGGGCTTTTTCGCGGCAGTGAACTGCCTAAAGGATAGACAGTCGCCTACAGTTCTTTATAGCGCCTGCATGCCTGCATGTGCCCATTGCCGACGTCCTCCAGCGCGGGCTCGGGGAGCTCGGCGCATTCGGGTTTGGCGTAGGGGCAGCGGGTGTGGAAGCGGCAGCCGCTCGGGATGTTGGACGGGTTGGGGATCTCGCCGGAAATCGGGAGCTCCTTGACAATGTCCACCATGCCGGTCTTGGCCTCTGGGACCGCCTCGATCAGGGCCTTGGTGTAGGGATGGAGCGGATGGTCGATGATATCGTCGGCCAGGCCCATCTCCACGATGCGGCCGAGGTACATAACGGCAATCCTGTCGGTAAAATAGCGTGCTGTCGAGAGATCGTGCGTAATGTAGAGGTAGGTGAGATCAAGCCTCTGCTGTACATCCTTCATCATATGGAGGATCTCGGCGCGGGTCGAAAGGTCGATCATCGAGACCGGCTCATCGGCGACGAGCATCATCGGGTTCAGAATCAGGGTGCGGGCAGTCGCGACACGCTGTCTCTGGCCGCCAGAGAGCATATGGGGCCAGCGTCCCATAAAGTCCTCAGGCGGGGTCAGGTTGACTTCGGTCAGCGCCTTGAGAATAGCCTGATCGCGCTCCTTGCGGTCACCCTTCATCTTATGGATGACGAGCGGCTCCTCGAGAACGTCCCTGATTTTAAATCGGGGGTTCATGGAGGCGTAGGGATCCTGGAAGATCATCTGCACCTTGCGGCGGTAGGCTTTGAGCTCATCACCCTTGATCCCGGTGACATCCTCACCATTGAAGATGATGCTGCCCTCGGTGGGATCGATCAGCTTCATTATGAGCTTGCCGGTTGTGGTCTTGCCCGAGCCGGACTCACCGATCAGGCCGAAGATCTCGCCCTTGTGAATCTGAAAATTCAGCCCGTCGACAGCCTTGGTCGGCCTCAGCTCTTTCTTCTTGCCGGCGATAGCCTGACCGAAGGTCTGGTGGGGCATGAAGTATTTCTTGAGGTTCTTGACCTCGAGGATAACGTTATTTTCGTCCATGTCCTTATGCTCCCTTCTGGTGGCAGTGCCAGCAGGCCGCGTAGTGCCCGGGCCCGATCTCCTGGATCGGCGGGACCTCCTCGCGGCACTTGTCGGTGGCCAGATCGCAGCGCGGATTGAAGCGGCAGCCCTTGGGCGGATCGATCAGGTCAGGCGGCGTGCCCGGAATAAAGTTGAGATGCTCTACCTTCTGGTGCAGCCGCGGAGTGGCCTCGAGCAGCTTCCTCGTATAGGGGTGAGCTGGTCCATCGCCGCCATAGACAACTTCGTTCGGCGCGATCTCGGCGATCTTTCCTGCGTACATGACGCAGATCCGGTCGGAGACCTCGGCTTCGAGCGAAAGGTCATGGGTGATGAAAATAAATGAGAGATTGAAGGTCTTTTTGAGCTTCTTGAGCAGATTGATTATCTGGGACTGGACAATAACGTCGAGGGCCGTGGTCGGCTCATCCAGAATGACAATCTGGGGCTTGAGGAAGAGAGCGGTCGCTATAACAACCCTCTGCTTCATGCCGCCTGAGAGCTCATGCGGATAGCGGTTCATGACATCGCCCGGAAGGCCGACAAGGCCGAGGTACTCAGTAATAAGCTCCTTGGCTTCCTTGGGCTCCATCTGCCGGTGCTCATTCAGGGTTTCGGTCATCTGCTTGCCGATCGTGTAGACCGGCGTCAGGCAGTTCATGGCGCCCTGGAAGACCATCGAGATCTTTTCCCAGCGGATGTCCTTGCGGATCTCTTTCTCGGGCAGGGGAATAATGTCCCTGCCGTTGAGAAGGATCTGGCCGCTTTCGTAGCGCCCGGGTGGAGTGGGCATGCGCAGAATCGAGCAGCCCATGCTTGTCTTGCCGCAGCCTGACTCGCCGACGAGACCGAGAGTCTCGCCGGGCATCAGGTCGAAGCTGATATCGTCGAGGGCGCGCACAGCGCCCTTCGACGTATGATAATACATCTTCAGATTCTTGATCTGCAGGATGGGATCCATATTTCGCCTACCTCGTCCTCAGTTTCGGGTTCAGAATCTTGTCCATCGCGAACCCGAGGAACGCGAAGGCCATGCCCAGAATTGCTATGAGGAGCCCGGGCGGGATAATCCACCACCAGATGCCGTTCAGAATCGCGCTGCCCTCCATGGCTTCGTGGAGTATCTGGCCCCAGGAGACAATGGACGCGTCGCCGAGGCCGAGAAGGCTTACGGACGACTCGTAGACGATCGCACTCGGCACAGAGAGCGCCATATCGGCGAAGGAGTAGGGAATCAGAATCGGCACCATATGCTTCCAGATGATTCTGGAATTGCTGGCACCCAGAGCGCGGGCAGCCTCAATATAGGTTTCCTCCCTGATCTGCATAGCCATGGAGCGTACTGTCATGACCGGGCCGGTCCAGAAGAAGATAACCATGACGAGGATGAGCGTCACAATTGTCGGTTTGAAAATGGCCGACAGTACAATCAATATTGGCAGTACCGGCATTGAGTTGAAAATCTGGAAGATGAACTGCATCACTGAGTCCACCTTGCCGCCATAGTAGGCCGATACAACGCCATACACGACGCCGACGAGAACCGAGACAATCGAAGTGAGAAGTCCAATGAGGAGCGCCCACTTGAGACCGGCGACAAGGCCGGAGAAGATATCGCGCTTCATATTGTCGGTGCCGAGAATGCCCGACACAGAGCCTGTCACAACCACAAAGGGCTTATCAATCTTGTCCGTTTCAGGATCGAGCAGCATGCTTTTCGCCGTGAAAATATACTTGCCCTTGAGAGGCTTGAAATCGCGGCTCATGCCGCTGCGGGCGGTATTGAAAATGATATGCGTGGCTCTCAGCGACTCGTTCGAGAGCGTCGACATATTGGCTTCCGTCTCAACGCCCTTCAGGAAGGTAAATGCAGCGTCGCGTCCGTCGTTTTCGGCCGAAAGCCTGACATCGGCTGCCTGCAGGCCCTGTTCAAGGCGCTGTGCAAGCTCAATCGTCTGACCATCTGGCCTTGTCACTTCGAAGCTGACGTTGACGTTTTCGCCTGTACCTGTGCAGTGGAAGATAAGGTCCAGCGGGGCCTCATCCGCCTGGAAATCATAGGTAAAGGTTTCGCTTACCATCTTGACGCCGCCGTCAAGCTCGACCATCTCGCGCTTGCCCTTGGTGAGTCTGGCTGTCTCAGCGGCCTTTTTAGACCTGAACCAGTTGGTCCACACAGGCGGGGCAGAAGGAGAGTTGTCCTGCCAGTAGCTGATGCTGCGCCACTTGGAATTGGTCTCCTCCCACGGAAGACAGAGCGGTTCGAAAATAACAACAAGAATTGCAATCGCAATTATGGCAATGCCGACAAGACCGGACTTCTCCTTGCGGAAATCAGCCCAGAAATCTTTCAGCCAGTATCCAAAATCTCTGAAGCTCATGCTTTGCCCCCAACCTTGACGCGCGGATCAAGGAATCCGTAGATGAGGTCGAGGATAACAAGCCCCGCCTGATAGAGTCCGGTTGAGATGGAAAGGTCGGCCATCAGGACCGGAATGTCGTTCTGCTGGACTGCTACCCAATAGAGGTTGCCAAGCCCTGGCCACGAGAAGATTCCTTCAAAGATAATCGCGCCGGAAATTGCCCCCAGGAGACTGAGCAGAGCCATGGTCACAATAGGAGGAGCAGCCGTCCTGAGCGTATGCCCGAAGAGCACTCTGTTCTCGGGAATACCGCGGGCGCGCGCCGCCATAATAAAATCCTCCTGCATCGTGCCAAGGACCAGGTTTCTGATCATGTAGGAAACACCCCAGAACCCGATGATGATCAGGGTGAAGAGAGGCAGGATCATGTGGTACACCATGTCCCAGCCATAGGCAGCCCCCGTGGGTGGCGGAACTGTGTGGAGCCCGCCCGATGGGAACCATTTGAGCTGATAGACAAAGAGCATGATAAAGAGCATGGCGACCCACCAGGTGGGCATGCCATACAGGATCATCGTGATCATGCTCGTTGTGCGGTCCATATGGCCGCCTGGATGCTGGGCCTTTTTCAGACCCACAACAATACCGATGCCGATCTCAAAGACAGCCGCGACAAGGAAGAGCAGCAGTGTTCTCGGGATTGCCTCCCCGATAATCGTAAGAACATCGCGCTCTCCGGTCTGCGACTTCATGATGGTCGACTTCCCGAAGTTGAAGGTAAGAATGTTGACCGTTCTCAGAACGATGCGCTCCCAGAGGGGGCGGTCAAAGCGGTAGAGCTTGTAAAGGCTCTCGCGGCGCTCTCTTTGAAAACGTTGAATGTCCGCAGCTTTTGTGCCTTTAAGGCGCTGGGACTCCATTCTCACCTGCTCCTCGATCTGTGCCTTTTGCGTTGTTTCGTTTACCGAATTGAATAGGATCGAGAAGATGAAGATGAGCAGCGCATACATCACTATTCCCTTGAAGATGCGCTTTACGGCAAACCACTTGTACATAAGAAACCACCTGTTTTTTGTGAAATAACCCTCTCCATTGCCGATTATGGGTCAGATTATCTCAGCACTCTACGCTTGTAGCATATACCCCTGTTAAAAAATCAGCCACCCATCCGGCGGCGGAAAACCGCCGGATGGATGGCCACTAGACGATCAGGTTAGAACACGACGATGGTCGTGGGAGTGACCGCGGGCGAATCCTTCGTCCCGAGGCTGGAGAGCACGACAACCGTATAGGCGCCGGGCTTCAGTGTGGAGAGAACAGCTTTCGGAATGACACCGGTAAAGGTGCCAGCCTTGCTGTATTTGGCAGTGAAGGTCTTCTCTGTGCCATCGGGCAGCTGCAGGGCGAGGGTGACCTTCGCCTTGGAATCCGCGGCCCTGGAAGTGCCATTCGGATAGCTGACGGTGGAAACAGAGACATTGATCGAGAGGTCTTTGGACTTCTGGACGGTGGCGGGCACCTTTACATCGTCGATGCGGGTGTAGGTCATCGCGAGAGCCTTGGGCCAGTAATCGCTCTTGTACGGATAGCTCTTGTCGCGGAATGCGCTGAACTCAATGTAGTTGGCGTTCATATCCACTTTGCTGATGTAATACGGACCATTGGAAATGTAAGCGTTGTTGTTCTTGTCGATGAAGGCGATAGCCGCTTTGTAGCGGGCAACAGCCTGATCGGGGGTAACCCACTGCTTGATCGACACAGGAACATACTTCTTCGCAATGAAATCCTCGAGCTTGGCCTTGATATCAGCAACGCACTTGGGGTTGATGACGTCGACCTCGGTCATGGAGGCATCGGAAGCGAAGGTATAGGTTGTGCCGCTCTTGGCTCCCTCGGTGACCAGCTTGGCAAGAGCCTCGGTGATCTCCCAGGAAACCGTGGTGCCACGGCCGGGGTTGCCGGCTTTCGCGCTCATAACACCGTTCGCAGCGGTGCGGTCGGCATCCATCGGCCAGTTGAAGTCATAGTAGCTGGTGAAGGAGCCGTCTTTATTGAGCACGACGCCCTTGCTGATGGGCAGCGTGGACTGATACTGCGAAGCAAGACCATCATCGAAGCTCTTGTCGTCCGGACCATCTTTCGTGGCCCAGTCGTAGACAAAGGCGGTCGAATACATAAGGTCGGCGATGGTGACAGGCTGGCCTGAATGCCACTTGCCATAGATGTAGGTAGTGGTGGCCTTGGAATAGGCCGTCTGGTGGTCGTCTTTCTCGTAGGTGGCCTTGCTGCCATTGACTACGTATTTCTCGCCGGAAACCCAGGCTTTCTTGCCGGAATCATAGATGATCGCATTGGCAGGAACAGCAATCTGTCCAACAGGAGCCTTGCCCGCACCGCCAGACACAATCTTGGTCTGGACAGTCTTCGGATCCCATTTGGCTCTGAGGGAGATGTCCTTGGCGTTGTTCGGCGCCTCGTTGGTGGACATATCGGTGCAGGCCTGGACGATCGAAGAGTAGGTGTCGCTGAATCCATCAACACCGACGGGGTCCCAGGAGCTCATAAAGAGACCGCCGCGCGCAGAGAACTGCGTCGCGTGGAGCACCTTCTGGCCATTGACCGGCTTTACATCCGCAGTGCGGAGAGACCAGTCGTTGAGGCCGTCGCCCATGCCGTAGAGCATGTGGCTGTTGAAGCGCGCTTTGTTGGCGACATAGTACTGAATCTGATCGGCGATATAGATACGGACAGCTTCCTTCATGCCGAGCTCGGTCGCATGGAGGTTGTCTTTCCAGTACTCATCGGCGGTCAGGAACCAGCCGTTGCCGCTCTTCTGGGCAAGGTCATCGATCTCTTTGTTCTGATAATTCCAGAAGCCTTCGGTGGCGCCGCCCGGCATATAGCCGTAGTAGGGGGCGTACATCTGGCTGATGGTCACATCCCACCAGGCGCGGGTCGCACCAGCGCCCCAGCCTTCGGTGTAGATGCCCCAGCTGTAATCAGCGGGGTCGGAGTAATAGGCCATCTTTCCGGCTTTGCTGCGGTCGATCTCCATGCGCTCGACTTTAATGCCGCATTTCTCGATCTGGTCGGCGATGTAGCGGCCCTCGAGGAGACGGCCGGTAGGATCATCGACACGGATCATGAACTTGACCGTGACGGGCTTGCCGTCATAGTTCCACCACTGGCCGGCCTTGACGAGCTTTCCCTTGTTCTCGGGGAGAGCCGCGGCTTCCTGCATGGCGGCTTCGATATCGGCAATAGCCTTCTTCTCGTTGCCGCGGTTGCTCATGCCGAGCTTGGCGGCGATGAGGTTATAGCGGTAGGTCCCGGGCTGGCCGGGAGTCATCGGGGTGAACATCGGCTCGCCGTCGCCGAGGAGAATCTCGTCGACGATTTTCTTGCGGTCGATGAGCCAGTTCATCGCATAGCGTACCTTGGTGATAGCCAGCGGGTTGAACTGGGTAACGCCATCCTTCGTGGTCACGGTGTACGGGGCCTTGTTCGGGATGTTGTTGATAAGCAGAGACCATGAACCGGAAGGAATAGCGTAGACATCAAGTTTGGCCCTGTCGGCCGCGGAGATGCTGCGGAAAGTCTTTCCATCGAGACCATAGAAAAATACATCCGTCTTGCCGGCGACGGTGTCCTTAATGCCGATAGACTGATCCATGCGGACATCGAAAATGATCTTGTCCGCGATGGGGCCTACCTTTGCCTGTGCGCCAAGCGCAGCCGCTAGACAAAGAGCGACTGCCATGGCTACTAACGATTTCTTCATGCACGCCTCCTTAGAATTGGGTGTTGTTCAATAGCGTCATTGTGGAATAGCTCTCTGGAAAAGTAAAGCCCGAACATTTTTCTTTTGCCTGCTTTTTTTAGGCCGTATTTTTGTGTTTCTTTTGCACGTAACGGGGCTCCGCAGCTGCGCGGGGGACAGGTCTCCGCGCTGAATGAATATCAATTTTTCTTTTCCTATAAATAAAATAAAGGACATTTCACTATGTGAAATGTCCTTATCGCATCTTGATATGCGTAATTGCTGATGCGGGAGCCGGCTGTCAAGCCAGAAAATATTTTCGCCTATTTCTTTCTCTCGGGAATATGCCCCCTAGTAAAGCGTGAGATTTGCCCTTGCTACAGAGGGATAATCTCCCTGTCTGGATGAGGGATCAGCGAATGAGCCGCTAACAATAAGGAAACAGCTGCCCGCGGGTATGGCGGCGAGTTCGCGGCCGGGGACCGTGATTGTAAAGCTTCCCTTGCCGCTGTACTGCCCGGCAAATTTCCGCGTTCTGCCGTCGGGGCCGACAAGCTCAAGCTGTATTCTGGCAGTATTGTCGGCGGGCAGCGCCACGTCGTCGGGGAAGGTGAGAATCTCCGCCGATACCTCAATCTGAATATCCCTGCCCCTGTTGGCACTTGCCGGCGCATCGATGCTGCTGACAACAACGCGGCGCTGTCTGAAGGTCTTGCCCCAGAAGTCGGCCTTATAGGGATAGGAGGTGGCGCGGAAGGCCGAAAGCTCCAGCCCGCGGCCTGCGGAATCCACCCCGCTGATATAGAAGGGGCCGTTCGATATATAGGCATTATGATGAGCATCGATAAATGCGATATCGGCGCGGTAGCGGCTGACTGCCTCGCTCAGATTGGTCCAGCGCGAAATCGATGCGGGGACATACTGCTTTTTAATGAAGCTCTCGAGCTTGTCGCGGATATCGGCAACACAGAGCGGTTCGAGAAGGCTGATCTCGGTCCTGCCTCCGCCCCGCGAAAAGCTGTAGGCTGTGCCGCTCTTCGATCCCTCACTTACCAGCGCCGAGACTGCTTCGTAGAGCTCCCAGGGCAGAATGGCCGGAGACAGGGGCGGACCCGCAAGCGGTTCCAGCACTCCCTTCGAGGCGACCGCGCCGATGTCCATCGGCCAGTTGCAGTCATAGTAAGCAGTAACCGTTCCATCCTGGTTGATCTGCGCTCCCTTGAACATCGAAAGCCATGAGCGGTACTGGAGTCCGTAATTCGCGTCATAGCGCGTGTCGTCTGAACCGTCTCTTGTCGCCCAGTCATATCTGAAGGCGATGGTATAGAGCAGATCTGCGCGGTTCATCTTCTCGCCTGAATGCCAGGTTCCATAGAGATAGCCTGTTTTTACCTGCGAATAGGCACTTATGGCCGCATTGGCCTGGGGTGCCTTGGCTGCCGCGCCTCCCTGCGTGACGGCCGGAGCTCCCAGCTGATAGCTTGTCGACCCATCGGCGGCGATAACATAGGAGACTCCGCCGACCCATTCCCCTGAATAGGAGTTGAAGATCAAGGCGCTCTCTGGCACCTGGATGAGACCCGCCGGCCTCGCGCTGCCGGGTGCGCCGCCTGCTTCTTCGAAGCTGACCCTGGTAAAGACATCCCTGGTGTTCCACTGCCCCCTGAGGGACAGGTCTGCGCCGTTGTTGGGCTTGAGGGCGGCGGCCCGGTCGCTGACCGCTCCCGCCACAACCGCTGCCGCGCCGCCAAAACCGTCTGCGCTCATCGGATTCCAGCTGTAGTCAAATATGCTGCCGTCCGGAGTATAGAGTTCGGCCTTTATTTCGGCCTGGCCGCGTTCGGGCTGGACATCTGCCGAGCGGAGCGACCAGCCGTCAAGGCCCTCGCCGATATCGTAGGTCATCCTGCCGCGCATGCGTGCCTTATTTGCCGCGGAATAGCGGATGGGACTTGCCACAAAGATGCGTGCCGCATCATTGAGGCCCATCTGAGTGAGAAGGGCACAGTCATCCCGGTACTCGGAGGGGGTAAGGAACCAGCCGTTGCCTGTCTTGGAGGCGATGCTGTCCAGCTGGGGATTCTGATACTTCCAGCCGCCATTGCGCGTGCCGCCGGCCATCCGGCCCCTGCAGGGCGCGTAGTACTCGGCCGCGATGTCCTGCCAGTCTCTGTGGGCAGGGACAGCCCAGGATTCAGTATAGAGGCACCATTCGAAGTCCGCCGGATCTGACTCCCTGACCAGGGCTTCGGCCTTTTCACCCGGGAGATCGAGCTGCTCCACCATGATGCCGCTCTTCTCTATCTGGTCGGCGATATAGCGGCCCTCTTCAATCAGGGCCGGATCATCGGCGCGGATGACAAAACTCACCGTCACCGGCTTGCCGTCAAAGCTCCAGATGCCACCGCTTTCGACAAGCCTTCCTCTGTTGGCCGAGAGTTTGGCGGCATCTCTCATGGCCTTGTCGATAGTCGAGAGGCCAAGCTGCTCGCTGCCGTTCTCAGTCATGCCCAGTCTCGCAGCTATCCCATCGTAGAGCGCGCTCCCGGAAAGCAGTGCGGGGACAGGTGTAAAAAGAGCTTCTCCTGAGCCTCTCAGCGCGCTGTTAACTACTCTGCGGCGGTCGATAAGCCAGTTGAGCGCATAGCGGACTTCGCGGATAGCGAAGGGGTTGAAGCGGGTCTCGCCCGAGGCTGTTCTCACCTGATAGGAGACCGTATTGGGGGCCGGATTGATCAGTATCGACCAGATGCCGCCCTGTCCGGAATAGAGATCGAGTTTTGAGAGGGATTCGGAACTCAGCCCCTGGACCGATCCGCCATTCAGGTCGCAGATAAAAATATCGGCTTTGCCGCTGATCGTGTCATCAAGGCCGGCGCTGCGGCTGCTCTGCGCGTTCAGATAGATGGTATCTGCTACCGGGCCCGGCTTCTGGGCGAAGACCGCGGCTGCGGCGCCGAGAAAAAGAACAATGGCAAGCTCCAACTTTCTCATCGATGTCCTCACTAGCTTGAATCTCGGCATATGCGGCTCAGTATTTGAACTCGCTCTCCCCGATAAATTCGCGGAGAATTGAATCCCGCGGCACGTACTGCGCCGGGATCATGGTGAAATTGTCCAGGAAAGCCTCGAGCCGCTTGGCTTCGGAGTATTCGGGCATGCTGGGCTTGACTGTGCGGAGCAGGGGCACCGCGAAAACCTTGAGCACGCCGAGTTCGTAGTCGAGGGCGGAGTTGAAGACGGCGTCAGCGGTCCCCTGGAAGGGGAAGATGTTGCGGCGCTCGCCCCGCCCGACGCTCGGCCAGACCCGGAGGGTATTGGCCGCAGAATAGCTGCGGAAATTGTAGTCGCGGACCATGCGGCGCAGAAGCCTGTTGTCCGTTGTCGAGATGCGGTTGTGGTCGTCGAGGTTGAGCTGAGTCAGGGCCGAAAGATAGACCTTGAACTTCTGTTCCCGCGGAATTCGGGGCGTAAGGCGGTCGTTGAGACCGTGTATGCCTTCGATGACGAGGATTTCGCGGCCCGTCATCTGAACAGGATGCCCGGTGAATTTGCGGGTCTGGGTCTTGAAATCGTAGCGCGCAAGATCGACTTCCTTCCCCTCGGAGAGCTCTATAAGCTGCTGGTTCAGAAAGTCGATATCGAGGGCTTCGATGCACTCGAGATCGGGTTTGCCTTCTTCGTCGAGCGGGGCCTTGTCGGGCGGATTGTAGTAGTCGTCGAGGGAGATATTGATGGGCCTGAAGCCCATGACCTTGAGCTGGATTGCGAGCTTTTTGGCCGTCGTGGTCTTGCCCGAGCTTGAGGGACCGGCGAGCAGCACCATTTTGACCTTGTCGGCGCGTTCGGCGATCATATCGGCGATGGCCGCGAGGCGCTTGTTCTGCAGGGCCTCGGCGACGCGGATGTAGTTCTGGATATCCTTGGACGCCACAACACGGTTGAGGGCGCCGACAGATGACACGCCGAGAATCTCGGCTTTTTCCTTGTATTCCTTTGCAATATTGAAGAGCACCGGGTTGTCCACGAAGGGCGCGACCTTGTCAGGCGTCTCCTTGTGCGGGTAGCGGATCAGAATGCCTTCATGATAGGTTTCGAGCTCCCAGGCCCCGAGCACTCCTGTCGAGGGGACAAGAGGAGCCACAAGGAGATCGCGGAATCCCGCGCATTCATTGAGCGGTATCCGGGGCGAATTGAGCTGGTCGAGGAGAAGAAGGGTGTCGTTCTGTCCGCTCTTCTTGAAATACTCGACCGCCTCTTCGTAGGCCCACTCCTCGCGGTTTATCGGTACATCCCGCTCGACAAGCTCGCGCATCTTCGCCCTGAGTTTCGCAAGATCGTCTTTGCTGACGCCGTCTTCATCCTGGAAGAAGTGGTAGAAGCTGAAGCTGAGCGACATGCCCGCCACAAGCCGCCTCTCGGGAAAGAGCTCCCGGCTCGCGAGGGCAAGGAGGAAGCAGAGCGAACGGCGGTAGATGGTCGAACCCTGTACACTGTCTATTGTGACGGGCAGGACCGTGCAGTTGACCCTGAGCCGTGCATCGAGCGAGAGCAGCTCGTTGTTTACAAGAACAGCCGCAAGGGGCCAGTCCAGCCTGCCAAAACCATCGATAAGCTCGGATGCCTTGACGCCGCCGGGGTAGCTGCGCTTTTCGCCCGAGGCATAGGTTACGGTTATCTGCTTCATGGTCCCAGCATAGCCCCGATTTCAAGATTTCTCCAGCCTCGAAAGCGCCTGAAAACCGATAATCCGCGGACTGGCTGGGAAAAGAGGGGCGCTCCGGAAGGGCAGGGACAGGACTGCCGCCTTCAGCATGCCGGCTCTGGCCGGGAAATGTCCCGCTGTCCGCCTTCTGCCGGCGGACAGCAGCAATGGTTCAGGACGCGGCGGCCTGCGGGAAGCCTCCCGGCGCTTATGCCCGGCTGGCGGAAAATGGAGCGGACCCGCCTGGCAGGGAGAGCCTTCAGCCCTTGACCGCCCCTGCGGCGATGCCCTTAATTATATATTTCTGCAGGAAAAGGTAGAAAATAACAATTGGCAGTGCCGAGAGCACAAGGCTTGCGTTCATCGGGCCGTATTCCTTGAGGAACTGCCCATGAAAGGCCATCTGTTCGAGCTGCAGCGTGCCATTCTTTACAATTATAAGAGGAAGCAGGAAGTCGTTCCAAATCCAGAGTGCGTCGAGAATGACTATCGACGCGGTTATAGGAGTAAGGAGTGGAAAGACTACCTTGAAAAAAATATAGAAGGGGCCGGCGCCATCCATCGCCGCCGATTCCTCGAGCTCCCTCGGCACCCCCTTTACAAAGCCGTGGTACATAAAGACCGCAGTCGGCGCGCCAAGGCCCCAGTACAGCAGGATAATGCCCCACATGTTGGTCAGATGGAGGTCGGAGGCGAGTACCGCTTCAGGCACCATTATTATCTGGAAGGGAATGACCTGTGCCGCAGCGAAAAGGAAATAGATCAGCACTGAATATTTTTTATCGGTGCGTGCCAGCATATAGGCGGCCATAGAGGCGAAGAGCACAATGCCGAGCACTCCGCCTGTTGTAATAAGCAGCGTGTTCATAAAAGTCTGGGGGAATTTCATCACATTCCAGGCCTTTGTGAAATTCGCCGTATAGAACTCATGGGGCAGAGCTACAGGGTTCATCATGATCTCGGAATCGGGTTTAAAGGCCGAGATGAGCACGAAGACAAAGGGAAAGACAAATACCAGCGCGAACAGAATCATGAGAGGCTCGAGAACCCACTCATTTCTGAAATGCCGCCTTTCGCCGGCGGCCATGATTTTGGGGCTCATGCCTGCACCTCCCTGCGTTTCATGATAAGGAGCTGAACGCCTGTCACAAGGAGTATGACAAGGAAGAGGATAGTTGCCTTGGCTGTCGCGAGGCCGACAAGCTTGTTGGCAAAGGCGTCAAAGTAGATATCCATGACAAAGGGCACTGTGCCGAGCGCGTAGCCCGAGGGCCCGACCAGAGCATAGACAAGGTCGAAGCACTTGAGCGCATTTGCCGTGGAAAGGAAGAGACATACCGTTATAGCGGGGGTAAGCAGCGGCAGCGTAATATAGCGGAGCACCTGTCCGCTGCTTGCGCCGTCGATCTTCGCAGCTTCTATTATCTCAGTTGGTACATTCTGGAGCCCCGCGAGATAGATAATCATATAGTAGCCTGCCATCTGCCAGACGGCCACAAGGACTACAAGCCATGGCGCCTTGTCGGGATCTCCCATCCAGAGGTCTATGCCTGTAATAAAGGGCAGCAGCCTTGAAAAGAGTATGGACCAGATAAGAGCTACGACAATCATAGATAGCACATTGGGCAGGAAAAATATAGAGCGCAGAACATTGCGCGTCTTCATTCTGGTATCGAGGGCAAGGGCAAGAAGAAAGGCAAGAAGGTTGGAGAAGAGCACTGTGAGCACCGCGAAGAAAACTGTAAAACCGATAACACCGAGATCGAATTTATTTTCTACCCATTTGCTGGCGAGTATGCGTTTGACACTGTGCAGACTGTAGATGTCTTCGGCAGCCGCGCTGACTGCCGCCCTGTCGCCGGCTGAGAAGGCTGCCGCGCCGGGCTTTGACAGAAATGAATCCACCGCGTTTTTAAGCGCTGCACTGTCGGATTTTTCCGAAGCATCTCCGATATCGGCCATAAGGCTGTCTACGTCCGATGAATCGACAGTCCCATCTGCGACAGCGGGAAGCTGCCAGACGCGGTCCTCCATCTCAAATTCATCGGCTTCAGGCCTCAGCTTGTATGTACTGTTTTCAAGCGAGTAGGCTTTGTCGAAGGCCTGCTTTTCCTCCGCGCTGAGCTTGGGCAGCAGAATTCTGCTGATATCCGCAGGCGCTATCTCCGGGGGCAGATCGGAAGTCTCTTTATAATTGACCTTTGTATATCTGCGCGGATAAAAGCGCGCATCGATTTTGCCGGTAAAAATATCAGAATAATTCTTAAAGCCGATGGATTTGTAGTTTTCGGGCTGATAGCCTGCCCGGGCCATTATGCGCTCAACCCGGTTTCTTGTGGCACCCCGGATCGACAGGCGGGCATAGGCGTCGCCTTCCCGGGTCAGACTGTAGATGGAGAGCAGGAATTTCCTGTCGCTGCTGCGTGTGACCTTGTCGAGAATCTGGGACTCGAACTGCGCCTTGGGCATGGAGATCGGCGACTTGGGCGTCAGGCCATCCCAATTGGTAAAGGATATCGCGAGACCCTTTCCAAAGGGATAGATAAAGAAAAGCCCGTAGAGAAGAAGTGCGGGAAGAACAAAGGCGGCAAAATAAAAACGCCTTTTTGCTGGGGATTGGACCATGTATTCGCTCCCGGGATGGAAATGTCAGTGCTTTTTAAGTATTGGCGTGAAAATCCGAATTGAAAAGAGGGCTCCGCGGAGGAGCCCTCAAAATCTTCGATGTGCCCTTCCTTCGGGGAAGAAAAGGCACACCGGACACTGGAGCTATTTGCTGGCAGCGGCTTTCCACTGCTTGTCGATGTCGGCGATAACTTCGGAAGCGGTCTTCTTGCCGAAGACATACTGCTGGGCACCGTTCTTGCAGGCATCCTCAAAGACAGCGGTCGGATAGTTGGAGAAGGCCCACGGATAGGAACCATTCTTGTTGACTGTGCTCATGAGATCGACGAAGGGGCCGCCGAGGGCTTTGACATCGGAACCCTTGAAGGTCGAAGTGAGCTTGTAGTCCTCAACCCAGATCTTCTGGGCCTGGGGAGTAGAGAGCCACTCGAGGAACTTGAGGGCTGCAGCACGCTTCTCGGGGCTGGACTGGGCAGAGACACCGAAGCAGGAATCGACATCGGCGTAGAATTTGTTCTGCTTTGCGCTGTTGGAGACGGGGAAGGGAATGAATCCGCAGTTGAGCTTCGGATTGGCACCAATCGCGGCTCCGTAGCTCCAGAGACCCTGAACCATCATCGCGGCCCTGCCATTGGCGAAGTCGGCGACCTGCTGGTCCCAGCCCATCTCCTGGGCATTCTTGTCCATGTTGGCGCGGTAGAAGTCCATCACCGAGAAGAGCTTCTTGGTGTCGACGACGCCATAGCTCGTGTACTTCTTTCCGGCGTTGTTGTCGGCCACGTACTTCGAGGGATCAATCCCCTTCTGAACGAGGAGGCTTGTATGGACCATGGTGATAAAGTGTCCCATGGACCAGTTCTCTTTGAGCAGGCCGGCAAAGGGCGTAACACCTTTGCTCTGGAGAGTGCGGCAGACGCTCTCGAGTTCACGGTAGGTGGTCGGTGCCTTGAGCTTGTACTGGGCGAAGATATCCTTGTTGTAGATGATGCCGATACCGGCGAAATCGCAGGGGAGAGCCCACTGTTTGCCGTTCCATGTCACCGCGGGCTTGGCGCCGGGGATGACTTTGGAGAGCACGGGCTCCTTCGAAAGGTCGACGAGGTAGCCCTTCTGGGCATACTCGAAGACGCGGCTGTAGGACTGCATCTGCAGAATGTCGGAGAGCTGTCCCTGGGCAGCGCGGGCGGACATGGTGGCGTCTGCGTCGTTCGGAATAATGAGCATGGAGATTTCAATGCCGGGGTTCTCCTGGCAGAACTGGGCAACCAGCTTTTTAAGGCCGTCCTGATTCTCCTGCTTATAGTAGTACATCTCGAGTTTCTGCGCGGAAGCCATTCCGGCGAGAGACAGAAGGGCAAGCACGAGAGCGAGCAGTTTCTTCATTACTTCCTCCTCACAGTTTTTCCGGGATGAAAAACGAGGTAAATCGGTTTTCTTCCCTACATATCCATGAAAAACCCTATTGCCGGAACTTGTCAAGATGAAAAATAAACCGGTTAACAAAATCGGTTTACTATTGTGCGTTGACCGTCGGGCGGAATTGAGACTACACTGTGCGCATAAGCAGGAGAAAGGCTTTTGAGGGTCACAATCAAAGATATTGCCGAGAAGGCGGGTGTCTCGAAGACAACAGTCTCCTTCGCGTTTAATGATCCGGGAAGAATCTCAACCGAAACCTATAAACGCGTCATGGATATTGTCGCCGAGCTCGGCTATGTGCCCGATCCGGTTGCCCGCACTCTCACGACAAAGAAGCTGGGAGCTCTGGGTCTCCTGCTGCCTCAGCCAATCCAGGAAGTCCTGGCCAATCCCTATCTCTGCGAGGTTATCCGCGGCATAGGGGAGGTCTGCGAGGAAAAAGACCTGGCCCTTACAATGCTCCCGCCCGTAAAGGGCCGCATTGTGGAAGCCGCGAGGCGGGCCGCCGTAGACGCTCTGCTGACTATTGGCGTCGGTCCCGGCACCGATGTGACCGAGGTAATCGAAAGGCGGCATCTGCCCTTTGTGACCATAGATGGAGCCGAATCGGACCGGACCATCAATGTCGGCGTCAATGATGAATCAGCCTCATATTCTATAATGAAGCATATACTGGGGCTTGGGCACCGGCGGGTGGCCATCCTTGCTCTCAGGCCTGAATTCTACAATCCGCCGGACGAGTGTTTTTCCCAGGTAATCGAGAGCCGCCTCCATGGATTCGGCCGGGCTCTCGGCGAATACGGCCTGGATTTCAAATCAGAGGGAGTGCATGTCGTCCCGGCGGAGGGCTCCATTGAAGGCGGTGAAAGAGCCGGCCTCGAACTCCTGTCCCGGCGCGAAGGAGCGCCTACTGCCATTATGGCCATGGCTGATGCTGCGGCTATCGGCGTCTACCGGGCCTGCAAGCAGCTCGGGCTCAGCGTTCCTGCGGATCTGTCGGTGACAGGTTTCGACGATATTCCCCTCGCTGCCATGGTCGATCCTCCTCTGACGACTGTCCATCAGCCGGGAAGGGAAAAGGGATCCTGCGCCGCCCATCTCGCCCTTGAGCTTCTCGAGGGCGGCAGCCCCGGGCACCGCCTGCTCGACGCGGCCATTGTTCTCCGCGGTTCCACAGGAGCCCCACCGCAGAGCCTGAACACTCAGGCGGAGGGCTCAGGCCAGGCTGCCTTAGGGGCCGAAGACCCCCGCCGCTGATCCCTATGGCGGGGCCGGACAGAGAGAAAGGCGGAGACCTGTCCCCCGACTTTCTCAGTTTTATCGCTCCGGGGAGCAACAGGCCCGCTGCCCTCGGCAAAATACTTGAAAATCGTGGCATTCCTTATCAAATAGTATCATTGGGAAGCAAAAGGCATCTTATTTCGCGGTTGGGCCCAGGGGAGCCCCGCATCATTCTGTCGGCCCACTATGACCGTGTGGCAGGCAGCCCGGGCCTGCTCGACAATTCCCTCGCCTGCCTTGAGCTTGCGGAATTCGCCGCCCGGCTGCTGCACGGGCTGCAGTTCAAGACCTGTCCCCCTGAATACGGCAAGACCTGTCCCCCAGCAGGCCCGCATGCCCAGACGGCAGCGCGGTTTTCGCCGGGATCGCCGGGAGCCGGAGCGGGGCTCTGTGCTGCCGTCGAAGGGCTTTTTATCCTCTTTACCGATGGCGAGGAAGCTCCGGCGAAGGAAGGACCGCTTTCACAGGGAGCCTATACTCTTGCCCGGGCGCTGAAGACTGCCCTGGGGACAGGTCTCGAGGGGCTCGAGGGCATTCTCGTCTTCGACATGACGGGGAGGGGAGAGCAGCTGCTGCTCTCGCGGGCGCCTGCCCTCGTGCTTGAAAAGCATGGGCAGGCAGGGGAACAGCGGGGACAGGTCTCGAGGCTTGCAGCCCGCCTCGGCGGCCTCGAGCTGCTCTGCGGCCGCGCGGCGAGGGGGGCGGGCATCGCCAAACCGCTGCGTCTGCCTCTGCCCTGGTCCGATGATCTGGGCTTCATGCTTGGCGGTCTGCCCGCCCTCAATGTGAGCCTGCTGCCGCGGGACGAGGCTCTGGCCTATGGGCGCTTCTGCGCCGCGCGGCCGGCAGCGCAGATTCTGGGAGCGCCGCTCCGCGGGGAAGCAGGCGCCGCGTGGCCCCTCACCTGGGATTACATGCACAGTCCCGCCGACGATCTTCCCCTCCTCGACTGGAAAGCTGTCGGTCTCATGGCCCGCTTTCTTGATTCGCTGCTGCCTCTGCTCCCGCGCGGCTGATGCCTCTGGAAACAGGCAGGCGCCTCTGCCGTCTGGGCTGCTCCCGCGCGGCTGATGCCGCCGGCCGGTGCCCGCACGGGCCGGCCCTCCAGGGGCTGGCGGCGCCGCGCGCCGGCTTATGACTTGTCCCCTGCCTCCGGGGCCTGCATGGCAGGACCTGCCGGCAGCCGGAAAGAGCTTTTATTTTCTTCTCACCTCGTCCTGCCTTTATTGAACTGGCGCGTTCCGCGCGCCGTGCTATACTGCTTTTGTCCCCGTGCTTTTATCTCTGTGCGATGTGCAAAAGAAAGGAGTCTCTATGTCTGGCAAGAATGAAATCCCTCTGAGAAAGGATGTCCCCGCGAAGGACTGCTGGGACCTCAAAGCGCTTTTTGCGAATGAAGCTGCCTGGGAAAAAGGGCTCAAGGAATTCACGGCTAAAACCGCGAAAATCAAGGGCTTTCAGGGCAAACTGGGCAAGAGCGTCAAGGGCTTTCTGGATGCCCTCAATTTTTACAGCGATATAGGCCTGCTCGAAGAGAGGCTTTACGTCTATGCTGAGCTCCGCACCTGCGAGGATGAGGGCAATTCGAACGCCCGCGGCCGCGCTGCCCGTATTATGAGCGCGGTAACAGCCGCTCAGGGAGCCTGGGCCTGGTTTGAGCCCGAGATTCAGAGTCTGCCCGAAGCCTTTGTAGACAAATGCCTTGCTGACAAGCGTTTCGCGGACTATTCAGTCTTCCTCAAAAAGCTGCTCCGCTTTAAACCGCATATTCTCAGCGCCGGCGAGGAAAAACTGCTCGCCCTGCAGCTTGAGGCAAACGAGACCCCGAGCGAAGCCTTCTCCGTGCTCACCAATGTCGATCTCGATTTTGGCAAGGTCGATACGCCCGAGGGACCGATGCCTCTCTCCCAGTCCACCTGGTCCGTCTTTATGCAGAGCCCCGACCGCGACCTCCGCCGCCGGGCCTATATTCAGTTCTATGGCGCTTACGAGGCGCATAAGAACACCCTTGCATCGCTCTATGCCGGGCAGGTAAAGCTTGATCATTACGCGGCCTCTGTGCGAAATTACAAGAGCGCGCGCGCAGCCGCCCTTTTCCCCGACAATGTGTCCGAAAAGGTTTACGACAACCTCGTCGATACCATCAATGCCAACCTCGGAACTCTTCACAGCTATTATAAACTCCGCCGCAAAGCGCTGAAGCTCGATGAGCTCCGCCACTACGATGTCTATGTGCCTCTTGCCCCCGATGCCAAAGAAGAACACAGCTACGAAGATGCAGTCGACATTGTAGCCCATGCTCTCGCGCCTCTGGGCGATGAGTATGTGAGCACAATCCGTGCAGGGCTGCTTGGCGGCTGGGTGGACCGCTATGAGAACAAGGGCAAACGCTCGGGCGCCTTCTCCAGCGGCTCTTTCAGTGCCGATCCCTATATCCTGCTCAACTACAAGAGCGACGTGCTCCGCGACATCTTTACAATCGCCCACGAGGGCGGCCATTCGATGCACTCCTGGTACTCGGCCCGCTCGAATCCCTTTATGTGCTACAACTACACTATCTTCGAGGCAGAGGTCGCGAGCACCTTCAATGAGCAGCTCCTCTTCCACTACCTCTATGATCATGCCGACAACGACAAGCTCAGACTCAAACTCCTCGCCAACAAGGTGGATGATCTCCTGGCCACACTGTTCCGTCAGACCATGTTTGCCGAGTATGAGGCCAAGGCCCATGCGATGCTTGAGGCAGGCGAGCCCCTCACGGTCGACAGTCTCCGCAAGACCTACCGGGATCTCCTCGTCAAGTATTTTGGCCCCGAGATGAAGTTTGAGGATGTCTCGGATCTCGAAGGTCTCCGCATACCGCACTTCTATAATGCCTTCTACGTCTACAAGTACTCGACCGGCATCTCCGCGGCCATCGCGCTTTCCAAGCGCGTGCTGGGCGGCGGAAAGAAGGAGCGCGAGGACTACTTCAATTTCCTGCGCTCGGGCGGCTCGCGCTTCCCGATCCAGGCTCTCAAGGTGGCCGGCGTCGATATGAGCAAGCCTGCTCCGATCGAGGCTGCCTGTGCTGAATTTACCCAGAATGTCTCTGATCTCGAAAAACTGCTAAAGAAAAATGGGCTTTTAGGGAAATAAATTCCCATAAATGGGAATTTTACTCTGGGGGCCGCCGGCACGCAGCCGGCGGCCCCTTATTGTTATAAAATCCTGTCTTGGGTTAGAATTCTCATGAAAGCCCTGAGCTTTATACGAAAAAACAACCGTCAAATTCGCTTTTCGGAAATTTTGAAATATGTTTTGTTTAGTGAACTCTGTCTGAGTTCCCTGCCACACCGTGGCATGGGTAAAAATGGGGAGATATCAATGCGAAAAGAGAGAGTTTCTTTGTTTGGAGGAGCCATCCTTATGGCCACGCTGTGCCTTCTGGCTTCCTGCGCTTCGACTGCGGATGTGCTGGTCAACAAGGATCCTGGTTCATTCTATGGTGCCGCTTTTGCTGCCACCCAATCAGAGGCCGAGACAAAAGCCTACGCTGACCTGGCCTACAATGTACTCTCAGAGACAGGCAGCCTCAGACCTGGCACCAAAAAAAACGCCTTTGTCATGACTCCGGAGATCGAGGAGGCCTTCGCTTCCTTCAAGCTCAAGCCGGACAAGGTTGAGAAGAAAAGCGAGACCCGCTATGACGTCATCTACCGGCTGCCGAAGAACCGCTGGGAAAAGGCCGAAGCTGTCCGTCTCGAAAAGCTCAATAAGGATCTGGGCGGAAATTTTGCCGCCATAAAGTCCAGTTCGGCCTCTGTCGCCGGGAAGATAAAGGCTCTCAGTCCGATTCTCGCGGCCATTGACCGCAGCGGCGCATTCAGCAAGATCGTAGGACTTGATGCATCGGGGACGATTCTCAACAACCAGATTGAGTCCTACTGCGGCGAGCTCGTTAAGGGCATTTCCTTTTCCGCGAAGCCTGAGAGCGGACTTGTAGCAGCCGGTTCGCCGGTGGCTGTCACCGCTGCCAAGGCTGGCTCCGCGCTTTCTGCCCTGCCTCTGGCCGCTGTCTGGAAAAATGAAGCGGGAGAGGCGAGCAGTCCTCTGGCCCTCACAGGCGATGCCTCTGGAACGGCCGCTGTGCAGCTTCCCTCGGGCGCCAATTTCGCCGACAGAAAGCTTGTCCTCACGCTTAGCACCAATTTCGCCTCCTATGACGGGACTGTGCCCTTCCTTGCGAAGCTCGACGCGCAGACGGCATCCAGCTTCAACTACCGCAGCACTGGCGCAGCCGCCCAGGCTGGCAAGGCTGTGTCCTTCGCCGCGGGCGAGTACCAGATCGGCGCAGTCGCACAGGACCGCAGAGCTGGCAGCATCGAGAAGGCGAGAACGGTGAAGGTCGCCGGTTTTGCCATGGAGGCGAAACTTGTTACCAATGCTGATTACAAGCTGTATCTCGATGCCATCAATGCCAATCCGGCTGAATATCCTGACTATTGGGACAACCCCGATTTCAACAAACCCGAGCAGCCGGTAATCGGCATCAGCCTTAAAGAAGCCGAGGCCTATGCGGCCTGGCTGTCTCAGATCCGTGGGGTCAAGTACCGCCTGCCGACCGAGGCTGAATATGAGATTGCCGCGCGCGCCGGCCAGACAGTGACCTATCCGTGGGGCGATGAGCTTCCCTCGAGCGGCAGCTATGCCGCCTTCAGCGGAAACTCCAAGACCACTCAGCCTGCTGCTTCCTACGAAAAGGGCAAAAACGCCGCCGGCCTTTACGACATGTCCGGCAATGTATGGGAATGGACTGCTTCTCTTCCCGAAGGCAGCATGAGCGGCGATCCCAGCTACCGCATTGTAAAGGGCGGTTCCTATATGGACAGCCAGTATGAGCTCAGGATTTCGAACCGCATTCTGCGCAATCCTGAGGAACGCTATCCCGATGTCGGATTCAGACTTGTGAGCGAGGTTTCCAAATGATGAAAAGAGAAAAGCTGTTGCGCTTTGGCGCGCTTGCCGCGTCGGTACTTCTGCTTGCATCCTGCATGTCTGTCAGGCTCTCGTCCATGAAGGACGATGAGCTTGTCAAGGCGGGCGTCAAGGCCTGGAATACTCAGAAATATGAAGATGCCCGTCCCTACTGGGAGGCGATCCGCGATCCTGCTCTCAAGGCCAAATATCTCGGCTATTTCGACGCCGAAACAGAAGTTGAGAACCTCGAGCAGAAAGCCATTGCCTCGAAGGGTGGAGCTGCTGCTGACGAACAGAAAGCATACAACAGCTTTGTAGAGAAATATTCTGCTTTCCCGAAGGAGCTCTCGCTTCCTTCCGACATAAAGGGCAATCTTAAGCCTGTGGCTGTGGAGATCGCCCAGTCAAAGGTAAAGGCGGTCAAATTTGAAGAGGCCAGATCCTTTATCAAGGACGCGACTGCTCTCTGGGGTGATGATCCGGCCTACGACAAGCTCCAGAAGGAGATGGATGCCTATGGCAGGATCCAGGCAGAGGAGCGCAGTGCCAGCAGAAGCTACGACAATGCCAAATCGGTCCAGGAGTTCAATGCCCAGATAGACGCCTATGAGAGCGCGATTGCCGCCTATCAGAAGGTGGAGAATGATTCTGCGGCCGAGATGAAGAAGCTTGGCTCAGACAGCGATTCCTGCCTTGCGGTGCAGGCTTCATCGCTCCGGAAGAAAAGAGGAGCGGTCCGTATTGAGCGCGACCGTCTTGTACGCGAGCGCGGAGACAGCTTTAAGGACCGCATCGGCGAGGAATTCGCCCGCGTCCCCGATGGCAACAAACTTGGAAACATGAGCGCCGAGGATATTCTTAACTATAATAAACAGATCCGCGCGAATATCGAGGATCAGTACAAGGATATAATGGCTTTCAGCCAGCGCTATCCTTCAATTATCGATAAAGACATGATCAAAGATATCGATGCGCAGAAGGCAAGCCTCGATCAGCGCATAAGCCAGATCGACGCCGAGGTCCGCCATGCGAAGGATATAGCGAGCAGAGGCAAGGCCCTTATGCCGCTCATGATTGGTCTCTTCAACCCCGCACCTGCCTCCAAGGCGGAAGGGCAGAAGAGCCGCCCGGCCGAGCTCAAGGGCAATATGTCGGGAGATGCGGATTACTGGTGGGGCATGGTGTCCATCGACCGGGGCCAGATGAACGACCTCGTTATAACTATGAAAGATGGCAAGGAAGTTCAGGTCTACGCCGAAAATACGCTTTCCGGCTCGCAGATCAAGAAAAAAGGCCTGAAGAACCTTGTAAACAGAGGTTCGCGCATCGGCAATTCGTGGCCGGTACTCAATGCAGGCGCTGTGCTTCCGAGCGGTCTTTATTTTATCCGTGTTATGAGCAATGGCAAGCCCAGCTATTCCGGCGAAGTCGTTGTCTATAAATCTTTTGTATCGAGGGTTCGCTGATGGCACAGAAAAACAAGAAGACTGCAGTTGTTATTATTGTCGCGGTCGTGCTGGCCGTGCTTATAGTTGGCGGGTTCTTCCTGCTCTACAAGCCTGAGCCCAAGGGGCTCAAGGTCGGTATTTCGACTCTTCCCGATTCGCTCAACCCGGTACTCGAGCAGAATACCTCAGGCCGCAACGCGGATGAGCTTCTTTTCGATGGACTTGTAAATACCGAGGTGGAGCCGCAGGATAAAAAGCTGATTTCCGAATTTGGACTCGCCGATTCCATTACCCAGGATCCCGAGACCAAGAAAACCTATAATGTGACGCTCAAGGATGTGACCTGGCACGACGGGCACAAGCTCACCGCGAAGGATGTCGAATTCTCCTATGCGGCCTACATGGATCCGGCGAACAATTCTCCGCAGCGCTCCTACCTTGATTCATTCATTGAAAGCGTAAAAGCGGTTGATAATCAGAATCTTGTAATCGAGTTCAGAAAGCCGATCCCCGAGTTCCGCGCCTATCCTGTTCTTACTTTCAAGATTATACCCGCTGAGTACAAGGGCAAACAGCTTTCGACAAATCTGCGGGCCGGCGATCTCGAACGCGAATTCGCGACTTCGCCCGTGGGCACTGGTCCCTTTATGATCGACAGCTGGGAAATCGGCAAGTGGATTACTTTTAAGGCCAACAAAGATTACTTTAAGGGCAAACCCGCTTCGGAGTCCCTTGTCCTGCAGAATATTATCGACCCTGTTGTCCGCATGAACGAATTCCAGAACAAGCGCATAAACCTCATTCTCGAGACTTCGCCTGCGGACCGCGCGTCTGTCGAAAAGATGGCGGGACTTGATATCAATTCATATCTTCCCTATGCCTTCTATCAGGTTGCAATAAACAGCAAGAACGCCGATTTTAGCAGCGCGGCCGCGCGTGAAGCTCTGGTCTCCGCTGTGAATCCTTCGGGACTTGTGCCGGGAATCACCGATAAGGAAGATCTGACTCTTGTGAATTACGGTCCTTTCCCCACAAACATCTTCTCGGGGAATTTCCCTGACTACAAGGTCGATCCTCTTGCGGATACCAGAATAAAGGGTGAAGACGCGGTAAAACAGGCACTCTCCGATGCGGGACTTGTCGGCAAAACCTATGCGCTCATGTTCCCCGATTCGATGGGCAATTTTGGCCAGAGTATCGCCGATGGCATTGCGGCCCAGTTTGCTGCCTATGGTGTTACTGTCGAGGTAAAGCGCACAGGAGACCAGGTCTTCCAGCGCCTTGTCTACAATGAGAAGAACTACGATCTCGCGCTTCAGTACTGCGAAGGTTTCGATAATCTGTATTCTGATCTTTACAAATATTACAGTACAAATGGCAGCGAGAATATTTATGGAATCGCCGACCCCGCTCTCGACAATCTGTTCAATACCTGGAATGCGACTGTCGTTACGGAGGACTGGATCAATGTTACCCGCGAGATCCATAACAGGATCTGCGAGGAAGCTCCGGCCATTCCGCTCTTCTCGATTCAGAAGGATGTATACTCGCATGGCATCCGCAATATCGCCATCGCGAGCGACAATCCTTTCCTGTCTGTCGAATTCTGGTCTCAGGGGAGTAAATAAAGTATGCGTTTTGTACGATTCCTGCTCAAGGAGTTCGTTCTGAGAGGGATCGTGTTTACTGTCCTTGGCACAGCAGCTCTTGTATCGCTCTATCTTCTTTCGATAGGCGCACCGGCTGCTGACTATGCCAAGGCGGCAAGCATCTTCTGGCTCTTTATTACGGGCTCGCCGGATTTCTCCGCGGCGCAGGTAGGTTTTTCCGCTCAGACTATTATCGCGAGCGGCGCTGCGATTACCTTTCCGCTCGCTCTCGGTGCTCTGTTTTTTATGACCATAATAGCGCTGATAAGCGCCTCGGCCTCTGTGTCTGCGCGCTATCTCGCGGGACAGCAGGGCGAGGGGGCGGGGCTTGCTGTCTCAAAGGGCTTTGATTTTCTGAGCTCTCTGCTGTCGGCCACACCGCTCTTTGTCGGATTCTGGCTTCTCTACGGGTTCTTTGGAATGAATCCGCCGATGATCCTGATCGCGATTATGGCGGTAATTGTCGGTGGCACGGGCTGGGACGCATCCCGCTTCCTGATCAATGAGATGCAGAATCAGGTCGATTCAATTCATACAATGGTCTACACCATGCAGGGGCCCGCTCTGGGCCGGGTTTTCCCGATGCCAGGAACAATCTCGGGCTATCTGCTCAACTCCACGGCGCCTCGTTTTATTCCCTATATAGCCGGCAAGGTGCCGACCATTATCGGAAGTATTACAATCGCCGAGATGGTGTTCTCCTTCCCCGGTCTTGGAAGGACTCTTCTTGAGTCACTTCTCCTCCGTAACGATGAACAGCTCATCGCGTCGGTCTTTGTCCTCCTTATGGTGAATGCGTTTGTCACCTTCCTGGTAAAGACCGTCCTGTTTATTATGTATCCGAGGTGGTATGAAAAATCGATCTGACATAGTGAGAATTATCTGTGCGGTAATTCTCCTGCTGCCTGTCCTTTTGGCATGGATCCCCGGGATGTCGCGCACGCCGCTCCTTGGACTTCCAGACGCATATTGGGCAAATCTTGTAAAGTCATTTCAGGAAGTTTCGATTACCCTCGCTGCAACTGTCGTGATTGCAGCCCTGATAACGCTTATCCTGAGCTATTTCAGCATTCTGTACTGGGCTGTTGGAAAAGCCTTCAGATGGATACTCGATATAGTTGAATCGATCCCTTCCATTCTGATCGCGCTTTTCTGCTATGCGCCGGTATCGGTTGTGCTTGCGAAAAACCCTGAATCCGCGTCGGCGGCTTTGTCTCTCTTTGTCTTTATATTTGCCGCTGTGCTCACAACGCTGCCCGAATCGGTGCGGGGTATTACAATTCCTCTTTCCGAACTCTATCACCGGAAATACTCTATTTCTTTCCGTGCATACGCGTTTACCAAGGCCAGAATACTATTCATACTTATGAGAAGCCGGGCAATGCTCGATGCGATTAAGCGGAGCTGTGCAACGATTCTGCTTAAAACGCTAGTGCTGGACTGTTCCTTTGGGTTTATCATCCAGATTGGAATGGGCAGCTATGGCACGCCGGCGCATACAAGTCCAGGCGCCCTGATTGCTGCAAACCGGGATGCGATTTTTGCGATCAGCGCGAACAGTGCCCGCTCGCCCATTATGTTCTGGCTTCCTGTAATTCTTCTTATAATGGTGAGTCTTTCCTTCCTCGTCATTCTGTCGGGCAAAAAGGAGGAGGCTGTATGAGCGAAAAGAGCCCCATAAAGCTGAGCGGCTTTTCTGTCAGACTCGGCGAGCGTCTCCTCTTTGATGTCGATTCATTTGAGCCGAAGGCAGGTTCATCGACCGTAATAATCGGCCAGACTGGATCGGGCAAGTCCGTTCTGCTTAAATCCATTGCGGGCATTCTGCCTTCCGGTCCCTTCACCATTAAAGGCAATATCGAGCTGAAGGGAATTCCTACCTATGTGGATGGGAAAAAAGCGGGATTTAAAACCTGGCGTGCGATACGGCAGTCCGGCATTGCCTTTGTCCCGGCAGAGACCGCGCAGGCCGTAAACCCGGCGCTGACGCTCGATCAGAATCTCAATATTCTCGCGCCTGAAGCGCGGGATCTTGTTGTGGAAAGGCTTAAGAAATACTTCTCGCTGGATTTTTCGAAGTACGCGGGAAAGTATCCCGATGAGGCTTCGGGCGGCGAGATGCAGCGCATGACGCTGATTTTCCTGCTTTCACACAAGGCCGATGTAATCTTCCTCGATGAGCCAACTGTCAACCTGGACCGCCAGCTCAGAAAACGCTTTGCCGAATTCCTGAATTCGGAGATTCTGGGCAAGGACGGCAAAACCATTCTGATGGTAAGCCATGACATCGATTTTATCAGACTTCTCAATCTGGACAATATTATTGCCCTTAAAGATCAGAAGCTCGTTGCCATGGACAAGCTGCCCGAGACTGAAGGCATGAAGAAATCGGAAGAAGAGGCCCAGGGCGAAGCCGGGCTTGTGCTCAAGAAACTCTCGCAGGGCTATCTTGTGCGGAGTATCTTCGGAGAGCGCCGGACAACAGCCTTTACGGATCTCAATGTGAGCTTCAGACCGGGACATATTTATGGTATCACCGGTCCTTCAGGCTGCGGCAAAACAAGCATGGTGCGCGCTATCCTCAGGCTTCTCGACTACAGCTCGGGCGATATCGATCTGGGCGGCCAGAATCTGATCGATCTCAAACCGGTCGAGCGGGGCTACGATCCGCCCGAATTCAAGCCCTACCGGAAAAAAATCGCCATTGTGCAGCAGGATTCGCGCTTCTCATTCTTCCCCGATCTAAAAATCAGAGATTCTCTCAGAGAGATCCATGACGTGCTCTCGCCTGAGACGGAGTTTACTCTCGATGGCGTGAAAGCGCTGATGAAAAAGATCCAGCTGCCAGAGGCGACTCTGGATAGCTATCCGCAGTCGCTCTCTTCGGGCGAGAATAAGCGCATGGATATTGTGCGTGTTCTCGATTCCCGCCCTGAGGTGATCCTCCTCGATGAGCCCTTCGCGCATATAGATTTCGATACGCGGGCCCTTGTCATGAAGGCCATCTCGGAATACCTCGATGAGAGTAAGGCCATTCTTATAGTGGTAACCCACGAGGAATTCGATCTCAAGTATTTTATTCAGACTGCGTACGATTTTCCATCTATAGTAAAAAGCGCCGTGTAAGGCCGTGCTGTGCCGGCATTGCTGCCGGATAAAAAATGGGCCCGCTTTCCAGCGGGCCCATTTTTTATATGCTGCGGTGTTTCAGCCGACAGGAAGAATCTTGACAATCTTCATAATTGTTGTAGAGTTGCCGAGCTTTTTGGCGCTCCTTATTGCCTTGAGCACTGCTGGATCTTCTTCAAGTTCTACCACAATGCGGGCGCCCGAGTATTTTTTGTTCTTGTCCGTCTCGGCCTGGTTGTAGATAAAATAGCATATAACCGCTTTTTTGGTTCTCATGATATTGGCCAGGGTTACGTTGGGTGCGAAACCGAAAATTATATGGTCTGCATCTCCGGAGCCGGGCACAAAAACAGCGATATCGGGGCTGCCATCGGCGTTGACTGTGGCGACAGTGCAGCCGCCAAGCCTTTTGTCGATCGCCTCGAGCAGGCCTGCCTGATCGAGGGAGACATTTGCGTAATAGTACTTGGACGCGCTGCTCGAAGCATCGGCGGCTGAGCTCTGGGCGCTGAGCGCACAGGGCAGCAGAATAGCCGCGATAAGAATGCATACAAGGGCTGTAGGCCGTTTCATGGGATCCTCCTCATGCCGCATCGGGGCGGCACTGGGCTATTATTCAGATGCAATTTTATCCTGTCAAGCAGGATTGGACTGGAGTCTGCCAGCCGGAAGCCCGGCCACCCCATGCCCCGGCAGCGGAGCGCCGGCGCTCGAGGTGCTACATACGTCCCATAGATGCGAGGGCAAGACTGACAGCTGCGGATGCTGCTGTTTCTGTTTTCAGTATTCGGGAGCCGAGGCCTGCGGGACTGAAGCCGTTCTTTTTCAGAACCTGTATTTCCTCTTTGGTCCAGCCGCGCTCACTGCCAATCGCGATAGTGACAGCGGAGCCGGGAGCGGCCAGACGGGCCTTCAGAATTGCCCCGAATGATGGGACGCTGCTGTCAGGATGGAGGGCAATATAAAGACCCTGCTTCCAGAAGTCCCCTGTGTCCTCATCCGGGCCATCGAGAGCGGCAAGACTGCGGTCGAGGGACCAATATTGCCTTATCAGGGGAAGGCGCGGATTGGCTGCCTGCTCAGCCCCATCGAGAAGGGGGCGCCTGTACTGTTTCGCCGAGAAAAAATCGGACTCAAGATATGATTTCTCGCCAAGCGCTGTACCAGTTAGTATTATTTCTGCAAGGCCCAGACTCACAAGATCCTTGAATATGCGGGCGGCCTGTATGGGCCTCGGAAAGCCGAGAATAAGGCGGATAGGCGCGAGAGGCTCAGGTTCGGCACTGCCGCTGTAGCGGAGCACGAGGGATTTTTCTTCAAGCGAAATAATCTGAGCAGTGCCGGAAGCGAGGGGAGCGGGGCCAAAAGGAGAATCAGTGGCTATTCCCGCTTCGACAATGTCGCCTGGGTTCTTCTTTAAAATCTTTTTTACATGCTCGTAGCGCCGATCGGCCCGGGGAAGAGCCGAGCTCAGCCCCTCGGGGCCAAGCTCGCTCTTCTCGAAGATCATCATGTTCATAGGCCGAAATCAGGCAGCTTTCTTCAGGGGGACGGCGGGGCTGCCCTTGAAGTAGGCGAGGAGCGCAAGCCCGGTGGAAAGCAGAAGACCTGCAAAGGCAAAAAGCTGCTGAAGTGCAGTGTCCGGGATAAATACGCCGGCAGAGCCGAGCAGGTAGCCTGAAAGAATGGCGGCAAAGAGCAGAGGCGAATTGAGCCTGCGCCTATTTATCGAAACAATGGCGATAAACAGCGCGGGGACAATGCCCGAAGTATAGCCCTGATAGGTATCAAGAAGCAGATCGATAATATCCGTATTGAAAAGCGCGATAATGGCGCCAGCGGCCGCGATAAGGGCAATCCAGAGGCGGACGCGGAACAGGGATTTCTTTTCAATGATGTCATTTTCGAGGATTCCGGCGGCGGTTAGGAGGACAGTATCTGCCGTGGAGAGAATAGCGGCGAGCACGCCGAAAAGCATGAGAATGCCAAGCCATTTGGGCAGGGCGTTCTTGAGAATCGCGCTGAAAGGATCGCTGCCATTGGCATCAAAGCCAACAGCGCGGGCCCAGAGTCCGATCGCGGTCACAACGACCGCGAAAATCAGCATGCCAGCGCTCGAAATAAAGGAGGCTTTCCGTGCGTTCTTGGAGCTGTCCGCCGAAAGCAGACGGCCGAACATCATAGGGCAGACAAGATAGGAGCCCGCCACAACGATGAGGTAATAGATTAAATCGAGCGGGCCAAAGGCTTTGGAAAAAAGCTCGATCTGGACGCTGCCGGGCGCGGGTGTCTTTGCGGCATAGAGATAGATGACCGTGGCCAGAACCGCGGCTGCCAGAATTCCAAACTGGAAAAAATCAGTGCGGAGAACGGATTTCTGTCCGCCTATGAGCGTATAGATTAGCAGAAAAAGCGCTGCTATGCAGACGGCGAGACTGTGGCTCATGCCGCTGATAGTTCCCAGTATCTTGCTCGCGGCGAGGAACTGGCTTGCCGCTATGCCTGTCCAGGTAATAACAATTATAATAGCTACGAGTTTCCGTACCGGCTGGCCGCCGAGCTTCCCCGCGAGATCGGGCAGTGTGAGCGCTTCCGAATCCCGTACGGGTTTGGACAGATAGATGCCCTGAATAAGATAGGCGAGGGCACCGGCTGCCACAAACCAGAAAGCCGCCGCGCCAATAGTGTAAGCTTTGCTTACTGTGCCCATGGTAATGCCGCCGCCGATTGTAGAGGCGAGCATTGAAGCCACGATCAGGAAACGGGGCTGCTGCCTTCCCGCAACAAGAAAGTTTTCGAAATTCCTGTTGTACTTGAGGCTGAAAAGCGCCACAAGCATTAAAACAAGAGCATAGCCGATCAGTATCCACAACATAGACATCTCCATTTACTATGAATTATTAGAATTTTTAGGTCCGTCTGAAACGGCGGCAGCCGGAGAGCTGCCTTCTGCACCGGCAGCTGTCTTCGTCGGCACGGCCTGCGCTGTCTGGAAGGCCTGCGGTGCTGCCTGCACCCCCGTCGGGGCCCCCTCTGGCGTCTCCGCGCTGCCCGTCCTGCTGCCCCCGTCTGCCCTGTCGGCCGCTATAAAGGCATTGAACTCTGCCTCCTCGAGCACCTCTTTTTTAAGCAGCTGCTGGGCCACCGTTTCGATAAGCCCCCGCTTCTGCCTGAGCAGGGAAAGCACATGTTTATAGCGCTCGGCCACGATGGCCGCGATTTTCTCATCTATATAGCGCTGAGTATCCTCGGAATATTCGCGCTGCAGGAACTGATCGTTCGACTGCCCCATCATCGAACTGCCCCGGCTTGTGAGCGCCACGTTCCTGAAGCGCTCGGACATGCCATAGTCGGTGATCATTTTGCGCGCAATATCGGTCGCCCGCGTAATATCGTTGGACGCGCCTGTGCTGATGCGGCCGAACACGATTTCCTCCGACGCGCGGCCGCCGAGCAGCACATCGATCTGGCCGAGCAGCTCGCTCTCGCTTACAACGTAGCGGTCTTCCGTCGGCATCTGCAGTGTATAGCCGAGAGCGCCAAAGCCGCGGGGTACAATGGATACCTTGTGAACCGGATCCGCGCCTGGCGTGAGGGCGGCGACAATCGCATGTCCTGTTTCGTGGTAGGCGATTGTCTTGCGCTCTTCAGGATTCATAACGCGGCTCTTCTTTTCAAGGCCAGCGACCACCTTCTCGATGGCTGCGTCGAAATCGTTCTGGATAACTTTTTTGCGGCCGGCGCGTACGGCGAGCAGGGCTGCCTCGTTGACAATATTGGCGAGATCGGCGCCGACAAAGCCGGGCGTGCTCCGCGCGACCTTTGAAATATCGACACTGGAGTCGAGCTTTACACCCTTAATATGAATGCGCAGAATCGCCTCGCGTCCGATAAGGTCCGGCCTGTCCACGAGGACCTGGCGGTCAAAGCGGCCCGGCCTTAGAAGAGCCGGGTCAAGTACATCGGGCCTGTTTGTGGCCGCGAGAATAATCAGGCCGCTCGTCGCGTCAAAACCATCCATTTCGACGAGAAGCTGGTTGAGGGTCTGCTCGCGCTCATCGTTGCCGCCCATCGGACCGGTGATGCGGCTCTTGCCGATGGCATCGAGCTCATCGATAAAAATAATGCAGGGCGCCTTTTCGCGGGCCTGCTTGAAGAGATCGCGGACCCGGGCCGCGCCGACGCCGACGAACATCTCGACAAAGTCTGCGCCGCTCATCTTGAAGAAGGGCACGCCGGCTTCACCTGCCACGGCGCGCGCGAGCAGAGTCTTGCCCGTTCCAGGCGGGCCTACAAGCAGCACGCCCTTGGGAATCTTTCCGCCAATATCCGTGTATTTATGAGGATTTTTAAGGAAGTCGACTACCTCGACCAGCTCCTCCTTGGCCTCATCGACGCCCGCGACATCGGAGAAGCGCGTCTGCACATCGCCCTCGGCCACTATCATCGCCTTGTTCTGCCCGAAGGCCAGCACATTGGAGTTGGCGTTGCCGAAATGCTTGAAGGCAATGCGCCATATTACCACCATGATGATGATAGGAAGCACCCAGGTGAGGAGAAAACTGACGACAAAGTTGCCCTCTCGCGATACGGCCTCGTAGGAGACATGCCTGGCGTCGAGCAGCTTTGTAAACTCAGGATCCTCGACAGGGACTGTCTTGTAGACCTTGGGCTGGATATTCTGCGCCGGCACAAGCTGGGTCGGCTTTGTATCGAGACTTGTGTAGCCGGTATAGTAATTGGAATCGAGTTCGATACGCTTTATCTCCCCCGATTCAATCTTCGCCTTGAAATCAGAATAGGGAATGACGCTGTTGTCGGACTGGGTGATAAAGTAGTTGATGACGGCCACCGCGGCTATCATCAGGAGTACATAACCCACCGACAGACGGAGCTGAGGTCCGTTTTCCGGCAGAATCGGATCTTTGCCCGGGCCTCTCCCATTGAAATTCCCTGTTTTTTTATTCCACTTTTGACTGCTGCGGGACATTGAGGCTCCTTTATTCGGTCCAGCGGGCTGGAGCCGAAGAACACAGCGCTTTCAGGAAAGCGCTACAGGTACAATTTAACAAAAAGACGGGCAAATGGCCACATCTCCGGGGATTGAACAGCGATTCATCTTGACCCTTCCCGCGCTCTCTTCGTATATTTTCATCCGATTACAACCACTTTATCAAATGTGGACACCTTTTAGGGAGGATAGTCGTTATGAAAGTTAAACCCTTGAGCGATCGCGTTCTCATTAAAGTCCAGGAGAGCGAGACCAAGACTGCCGGCGGGATCATCATTCCTGAGACTGCTCAGGAAAAGACCCAGACTGGTCTGGTCGTGGCGGTTGGCGACGACAAGGATGTCATCAAAGTCAAAGAAGGCCAGAAGGTCATGTACGATAAGTATGCCGGCACTCAGATCAAGATCGACGGCGCCGATCACCTTATCGTCAAGATGTCCGATATTCTCGCTGTGATCGAGTAAGGACGCAGAACCGGCGGATTTCTCCGGAACTGTGTTCCGGCCGCCGGAAGCAGAGGACAGGGGCGCCGGATCCGGCCCGAAAGGGCCCTATGCTGGAAACCCCGGATATCCCCTGCAGCAATGCCCGCCCCTGTGGCGGGCTTTTTTTTGCCGCCGGGCCTTTCCGCAGGGATCTGAATTATGGCGCCCCGGTCCGCCGGCAATAAAAAAACCGCCCCTCGGGGCGGCTCTCTCTGCCTTACTCTTCCCTTTCGGTCAGAATCTGCAGCACTTCTGCCGGCGTACTCGCAGCGATAATGGCGGCACGCTTTTCGGGGCTCTTGAAGAGGAGACTGACCTCGGCCAGGAACTGAAGATGCGGGCCGGTCTGATTCGCGGGCGACAGCGTCATTATAAAAATGCGGCAGGGCTCATCGTCGAGAGCCTCAAAATCAACACCCTTATCGGAAACGCCGATGCAGGCAACTATATCATCGACTGTATCGGTTTTGCCGTGCGGAATGGCGATGCCATGCTTCATGCCCGTGCTCATGCGCCCCTCGCGCTCGAGAATGGACTTGCGCGCGGCATCGAAGTCTTTGATCTTGCCCGCCTTCTGCGCGGCAAGAAGAAGCTCGTCTATAATCTTTTCTTTTGTGCTGCCCTTAAGATGCAGCACTATTGAATTGGGTCCAAGAACGTGTTTCAAATCCATGCAATTATTCTATGGTCCCCTCTTTGCGGAGTCAAGCGAGAATTGACACTTCAGAGCATTCTGAGCGGCACAAAAAAGGCGGCAGACCCCGGATGGGGGCCGCCGTCTTTCACATTATCATATATAGAAACGAATCTCTTTTTCCTGCATATGGCTGTGATGCTTGGATACCATAAGCGAGACGCAGCCGGCCCAGAGTGTATCGAGGAAGGCTCCCGCCGAGGCGAGAGGAGCTGCTACAGGCGCAATGATCAGGAAGCCGTTTTCAAAACCCTTGCCGTAGAGCGAACAGACCACCATCAGTGCGGCGATGACGCCCTGGCCAGGAGCAGCGCCGAGCAGAAGACCCACAAGGGGCGAAATGCCCAGAATCCAGAGCAGGCTTCCGGGCGAGATGCCAATACTCGAATATGAGGAGAGGACGACGATAAAGGCTGTCGCTGTGACCAGCACTGTCCCCGCGCGGCCAAAGACAATGGCGAGGGGAAGGACAGCCGAGTTGGAGCGGCGCTTAATATAAAGACTCTCCTTGGCGTGCCGCATCAGGGCGCCGAAGGCGAAATATACATCGCCCGATACAAGGGCAATGAGCGCAGGGCCCAGCAGGGCGTAGATATAGCGGTATGGATTCTTTCTGCCGCAGGTAAAGTAAAGAATGACCGGAATCACCACGAGTGTCATCACAACGAGCTCCACCCCGACAACAATCAGAAGCGGAGTATAGACATCGGTGTGGATAGTCTCGCGGAAGGAGAATATCGAAGCCGCGGTCACGAAGATCATCAGGATGCCGAGGAACTCGACAAAGAAAGAATTGAGCTGATAGAAGATTCTTGAGAATGAATCAAAGATCGTTATTGCCGGTTTAGTGGCGTTCTTATCGAAGGAAAAGGTGATGCCGAGCAGAATCGCCATAAAATAGACGGGGAGCAGATAGTCGCCCTCGGTGAGCGCGCCGAAGAAGCTCGAGGGAAAGAGGTCGAGAAGAAGGCCGCGGATACTTGGCGCCGCGGTGCTGGAGCTCGCATCAGGGAGGAGCGGTATGCGCGCCGGATGGCTGAGCGATGCAGTCATGACACCGACAAGGGCGAATATCATGACGGAGGCGAGCAGAATGGCGCAGGTGCCGGCGAATATCTTCCAGAACTGCTTGTCCTCATTGAGCTCATAGACTGCGACAGGCACAGAGAAGAGCACGAGGGGCAGGAGAACATAGCGGCCTATTCTGATGGAGAGCGTGGACAGGAAAGCCAGATGACTCGAAATCCCGGCGTCGTTCGCGGGGAGCACAAAGGCGATTATTGCGCCAATGGCAGCTGCGAGCAGGTATTTCATCCATAGTTTCATGCCAGAAAGCATAGCCTTAAGGCGCAAGGGCCGTCAATCGCGAGCGCTGGGCGCCCGCTTGCCGCACCAGAGCCCCAGCGGGCAGGCGCCTCCTCTGACGCAGCCCTGACTGCGGAGCCCTGACTCCGTTGACAACACCGCCTCTTCGGGGCTAAAGTTGCGCCATATCCGACCCAGTAGCTCAGATGGATAGAGCGACTGCCTCCTAAGCAGTAGGTCGCGCGTTCGACTCGCGCCTGGGCCAAACAGATAAGTTATTGCAGGAAAAGCATTTAGCTGATTTTTAATTTAGTACTAGATAGAACTTGAATCCGCTGATGTGACAAAGAATGTGACAAAGAGCTGCAGCAAAGACTTCTATTTGGCCCTGCGGCGGTCCTGCTAAGGGCCGCCGCTTTAGTTTTATACCTCTGCCTTAGGCCCAGTCCGCATCGCCCGGCTCTGTCCTCCGGCGCTTGATGAGCCCTGCCACGAGGGCCGGATAGAGCACTCTTCCCGTAAACATAAGCAGTATTATAATTAATTTGGATGCAGTGCAGAGCCTTGGCGTCAGATCCATGCTCAGCCCTACAGTACCAAGCGCAGAAAAAGTTTCATAAAAAGCGGCGGTCAGCGGAATGTTTTCGATAAATTTAATGGCCACTCCCATGGCGGAGGCGAGGGCCAGATAGCCGAGGCTCAGACCGAGGGCGAGTCTGAACGCCCCTGTCCTGAACAGAGGCTGGCGGGGCGCTTTTTTCTCCTTTGCGTCCAGCCGCATAAAAAGCCGTGCGGCCACAGTTGTCTTGAGACCGCCGCCCGTGGACTGGGGCGAAGCGCCGATATACATCAGCACAATGCCTGCCCAGTAGCCGAGGGCGCCAAAGGCGCTCTGCGATTCAGCCTGGAATCCCGCAGTTCTCAGCGTTACCGACTGAAAGAGCGCCATAAGCAGAGTCCTGTGCCCGCCCGACAGGACAGAATCGAGCATAAAGGCAAGTGTTCCCAGCCCTATCAGGATAAGCGATGAGAAGATGGCAAAGCGGCTGCTCCTTGTGAGTTTTTCATTTTTCCGCCAGGGGATGAGACCCGAGACCGCGGATTTCCAGATATTGGCGAGAGCCGGAAATCCGAGACTTCCGCAGAAAATGAGCAGCATTATAATGCTCAGTATTGGTATATTATCCCGGAAATCCGCCATGTTGGCGGAAAAAAGGCTGAAGCCCGCATTGCAGAAGGCCGACACCGCGTGAAAGATGCCATAGGCCACCGGCTGATCAACCTTGTCCTGAAAAGCGATGCTGAGCAGTACTGCGCCCAGCCCCTCGATAATAACAGTCGCCTTGAGCGTCGTCGCCACAATGCGCTTTGTATCTCTGAGCTGGTTTCCGCCGAGGAGTTCGGTAAAGGCGGCTCTTTCGCCCAGAGAGAGCCGGCCGCTGGTCCAGAGCGAGAGCATGCCCATCACCGTGAGCGTGCCTATTCCGCCGATCTGTATAAGAAGGGCGAGGATGATTCTCCCGACCCCGCTCAGAGCGCTGCTCACGTCTATTGTGGAGAGGCCTGTGACGCAGACAGCCGAGGTGGCCGTAAAAAGCGAGTCGATAAATGGAATGCTGCCCCCGTGCATGCCCGGCATGGCGAGGACAAGGGCGCCGACGATAATGACGAGCCCGAAGGTGAGGGGCGGAAGCGCGGGCACCGGGATTTTCAGATTGGCAAGCCAGCGGTTGGCCAGAATTGCCGCCTTGAGCCAGGAGCCCATATGGGCGAAGAGAGAGATGGCCAGATAGATCTGAGTGACCAGAGAGGAGAGGTTCTGTCCCTCGACATTCGAGCTCCAGCTCGCCACACCCGAGAGCTCGAGGGCTATCATGGCCAGAATGACATAGGGAATCGGATGCTCGGCGAGATAGCGCCAGGGATCGGTCACTATGAGCAGGCGATAGAGCGATTCGATAAAGAGGCCTGTGCTGAGCACTGCGGACCAGCTGAGCGCGAACTTGGCGGGCAGCCTCAGGTCGGGAAATCCGAAGTACTGAATGAGTGTCAGAAAAGCGAGGACACCGAGTACGGCGGACAGTCTGTCGAGCCTCGCGAGCCTTTCGGCCTCACGGTTCGGCATTGCCATCCTCCTCTGTCTGCTCCGGCCCTGCCGTCTCAGGCTTTCCGGCCTTCCGCTCATCGATAAGCGTGACGCAGGACTTGAGAAGCCGCGAATAAGGCATATAGACCTGTCCCCCGCCCTGTTTCTGCCCTGTTTCAGGCTCGAGCAGAATCTGCATCGGCTTGAGATCGATAACCCTGTAGGTTTTTCCGTCGACAGAGATGCGCGCCCCGCGGTCAATACCCAGAGAAGTGCGGAGCGAGGCGCCCAGCGCCATCTCTTCGGTGATCGGCCGTGCGGCGAGCACCGCAGTCAGGAGGACCAGCAGAAGCAGCCCTATAGCGAAGGTCCGGGGAAGCCCCGGATAGGGCAGAAGGCAGAGAAAGGCCGCGGCAAGCCAGATACAGGCTTCGAGAAGAGCCGAATAGAGGGGCAGGGCGAAGGGCGAATCCGGGTGTCTCTCCCTGATATTGCGCCTGAGATAGCGGCCGCCGAAAAAAGCCCCGCAGAAGAGCAGCGCTGCATAGAGCAGTGTAAGCAGAAGTTTGAAAAAACTGGCAGCGAAGTCCAGCAGAGGCTGCAGCAGCCCGTCTGCGAATTCGCCTGCGAGGGGCCTTGTCTGCGGAAAAAGCGCAAACCAGGCAACAGAGAGCAGAACAATCAGCACCAGGACGACAAGAACGCGTCCCAGCCCTACTAGAAATGCAACTGTCTTCTCTGCCTTTTCCTGGGTCCTGGAGAGGCTGCCTTTCTGGTATATATCATTGAACCAGGAGACAGCACCGGGTCTCCAGCGGTTTTCCCAGCGCCCCAGAGCTGTGCGCGCGAGCCTCAGCACCACAAGAATCAGAACCGGAAATACAACGCCGACAAGCAGCCTGAGGATGAGCTCTTCTTCGTTATAACTGGGGTTCATGGTTCCTCCTTCCTGCTGTCAGAGTGAAGGGGAAGGGAGATCTGCGGCAGCTGCTTTCTGCTGAACTTGATTCCGCCCAGGGCAGTCCTGATATTGGATATCAGTACAACTGCGAGCGCTATCGTCTGCCAGCAGCCCTGGCCGATCCAGGGGACGAGCACAGCCACAAGCACCGCGGCGGCAAGACCCCGCGGGGTTCCGATGCGGAGGAGGGAACGGTCATGCCCGGGGACACGGCCTATCCAGCCCGAAAGCTGCACGGCGATATCCCGGCCCAGAACCACCGCAAAGCCTGCTATGACAATGCCGAGCCAGATCCGGAGATCGGACCCCGGCCATTCAAAGAGAAGGCCGAGATAGAGGAAGAAGAGACCGCGCATAAAAAAGAGAATCCACGAGTGGAAATCGCTCATGGAGCTGAGCACCGCGTCCCGCCCCTCCGGCAGATTGTGGAAGCGTCCGCTGACAGCCGCCGGCATGGGATCCATAATGGCTCCGCCATTGCCCAGGACCAGTGCAAAGACGAGGACAGCGAAGGCTCCTGAGCCTCCGAAATGGTTGAATACACCCATCAGCAGGAAGACGAGCGCGAGGGTGAGAAGGTAGGACAGCCTGCGCTTCGCGAGGAAGGGCAGGATCCAGAGCCAGAGCAGCCCCAGCAGCAGCGCGGCTCCTCCTCCAATCAGCAGAGAGAGAAGCTTGTCTGTCCAGACAATGTCGCCCAGCGTGCCCGCCCCGCCTGAAGTCGAGAGGATCAGGGCAGCGATCGCTGAAAAGATGACTGAGAACGCCGATTCTGTCGTGAAAAGATCGAGGAGCCCCTGATTGGGAGCGGCCTTGGCGATATAGGGAATCACTATATTCGAGCTTGTGCAGGCGAGAGCGGCCGCCAGAGCCCATGCCTTGGGCCCCCTGAAGTCGAGCCCTACCGAAAAGGCGCAGTAGAGCAGAAAGGCACCCAGAACAAAGGAGAAGAGGGCAAGCAGGAAGCCTCTCCCCGCCTGATTTTTCAGACGCCTGAAATCGAGCTCAAGTCCCATCTGAAAGAGAATGACCGCGAGGGCCGGATAGCCCAGCGAAGCCATCGCCGAATGGAGGGCCTCAGGATTCGATATCGGGACCGTATATTTCAGAATGATGCCGATGAGGGGAAGAAGGACTGCCTCCGGAAAACGGAGATAGTCAAAGAGAGCACTGCTGACAACGACTATGGCGATAACAGCCCCGAAGAGAATAGACAGATCCAATGACATGTGCGGCGCTCCCCTCCCTCTCCCTGAAAACATACTATCCTGCGGAGCATGAGGCAAATCGGTTTTTGCTACAGCTCTTCGTATCCCTTCCTAAGATCTTCTATCGAGTGCGAGAGCTCCTCCGATTTGGCCCTGAGCTCATCAAGGCCGGATAATGCACCGCCGAGACCTCCCGCCCTGAGCCGCTCCGCATCTATGCGCATGCGCCTCAGCTGGCTGACGCCTGAATTGAACCTCAATGAGAGCAGTTCGCCCTGTTCCTTCAGAGCCGCACAGGATTTCTCCTGCTTTTCGATCTCGGCGATCGAGGAAGCATATTCTTTTTTCAGTGCCTCGGAGCCCTGCCCGGAGGCTGCCCTGGCCAGGAGCTCTTCCTTGTCCTTCCTGAGCTCGTCCATCGGGATCTCCCCAACCGCCCTTTCGATTTCGGCCGTGGCCCTCGCCAGGGCGCCGAGCTGCCCGAGATAGGAGACGAGCTCAGGCTCCATTTCGGCGAGCGTCGATGGATCGGCGCTGAGGGCCGCGCGGATTGCGGCCGCTGATTCGGATGCCTCACGCATGCGTCCTGCGTAGGGGCCAAAGTCCGCGCCGTCATCCAGAGCGGGGACCTCTGTTTTGGGGCTGCCGCGGCGGCCATGGCCGGGGAGACCGCTTTTAATAAAGGCGGACCAGCCGAGGTCTGTACCCGCGAGTCTGAGGATCCTGCGGCGGGCCGAGGAGCGGGAGGCGAAATAGGTGGCGAGGCGCGCGGCTGAGCCCGCGGCCGCGAAGGCACTTGGGACAAGGAAGACTGCCAGATTGAAGGGCGGGAAAAAAATGCAGGATACAGCCGCGAAAACAAGCGGCAGGGAGAGAAGGCTGGCAAAGCTCTTCCCCACCTTCTCCTTCTCGCGGTCCAGAGCGCGGTAGGCCTCAAGTGCGGACTTGCTCATGTCCGGGAGACCTTCAGCCCTGCGTCTCTCGGAACTCAGTACACATGCATTCACACCCGATTCAATGATGCTCACCGCCCAGAGAGCGGGCAGAATCAGCCACCAGCTCCGGCTCAGAATAAATGAAGGCCTTAGAAAATAGACAAGGGCCGCCGCGGCCGCGAGCCCGCTCAAATTGCCTGCAAAGGCACCCCACAGCTTTTTCGCCGCCGCGGCACGCTGATCGCGGTATGCCTCCATGTCGGCGGGGCCCTGACTGTGGGGGCGTCCGGCCTCGGGGGACAGGTCTCCATCCTGCTGGTCTCCATCCTGCTGCGCTCCATCCTGCCCGCCGCCCTGCCTTCTGCGCCTTTCATGTCTGCGCACTGAGCGGTCCTTCCGGTCTTCTTCGCGTCCGGCGGTCTCACGCTCTGATTCGCAGCGTGCCGCAGCCCTCTGAGCCTCGAGCATGCCGCGGCTGACTCCGCGTTCAATCTCGCCAACTATTTCGGTGACTATGGAGCTCATCTCGCGGCTGAAGGCAGCCGCGTCGAAACCGGCGTTCGAGGGCCTGGCTGTTCCGGCGCTCTCCGCTGCCTGCGGAGGATTTTTTCTTATCAGCCCCTCATCGGCCATGGCAGCGATTGCCTCGTCCGCCTCAATCCCATAAGCGGCATAACGGCTCCGCGCTTCATCGACGCTGAGCCTCCGCCCCATCATCTTTGTGTCATCGAGTATCGCCTTCCGTATCTGGGCCATGGCATCGGCGCCGTGCCCGAAAGGCTTTTCCCCGCCCCCGGCGCCGCTCATCCCTGCACCTCATCAAAGCTGGATTCCAGCAGTGGAAGATCGACTCTGACTGGCTTCAGCATAAGCTCCTCGTTGAGCGCCCTGCCATTCCCCAGCTTGAGTTTTGTCTCAAGGCCGAGAGCGGGCAGAAAGACCTGATAGGTATAGGGATTGATCTGTCCAACGACAATGCCCTTTCCTGTCCAATCGGGGCTGCGGCTGAGCCAGGCGAGAGTCCAGTGAAGCTCGCTCGAGCGCTCCGCCTGCCGTACGCCGGTCTGAGCAGCCTGGGCAGCGGCGCAGCGGCGCGCTATTTCATCGGCATCGAGAGGAGAGCGGCTTTCGAGCAGAGCACGGATCTGCATATGGCCGAGCAGATCCTGGTAGCGGCGGAGCGGGCTGGTCACCTGGGCATAGAAGGGGAGGCCGAGCCCGTGATGCGCTGTCGCCGTCGGGCCGAGGATGCCGCCCCTCATTGTGCGGCGCTTTGCGAATTCCGCGGCCAGACCCGTGACCGACCCTGCATCGGAGGGTTCGGAAGGCGCCTCCTGCCCGTAGAAGGGAAAGGCCAGATGGCGCTCGAAAGCCCAGCGCGCGGCCGCCTCGCCTGCCAGCAGCATGATCTCCTGCACAATACCCGACGCCTTTGTCTCCGGCACAGGATCTATGCGGATTTGATTTTCACGCACCCAGACACGGACTTCCGGTATGTCGATATCTACGGCTCCCGCCTCGAAACGCCGGGCCCGCCTCAGCTCTGCTATCTCGGCGAGCCTGCGGAGATCCGGCGCGCTGCCCTCGGCAATAAGCCTGTCCGCGGCCTCATAGTTCGTCCTTTTTACCGAGAGCGTGCTCGGAAGGACCTCGACACTGCCGATCGCACCAGCTTCATCCAGTCCGATTTTAAAGGTGAGGGCCGGCGAATCCGCCCTGAGCCCAAGGCCATAGCGGGGAAGGGCCTCCTCCGGAAGAAGCGGCACAATGCCCTCCGGCATATAGAGTGTTGAACCCCGGCCCAGAGCCTCGGTATCGATGTCCGAGCCCGGGAGGATGGAAGCCGCAGGGTCGGCTACTGATACATAGACGAAGCCGTCCTGCCAGCCAATTGCGTCATCTGGGTCCTCGCTCCATGCGTTGTCTATGGCCCACTGGCCTATGCCGCGCAGATCTGTCCTCGCAGGGACAGGTCTGTCGGCTTCGATCGCGAATTTGGGCGCCGAGAGGGCGCAGCCGCAGCGGGAAGGATAGGGATTGACGGTTTCGTTCCAGTGCCCTGTAGCAAGGAGAAAGGCATGGGCCGCCTCAGCCGTCTCCTGAAAACCTATCTCCGGGGCAAGTCTGCACCTCTGTGCCTTCCCCAGCGCAAAAGACTCGATCTCGGCGAGGAATCTGGCATCTTCCGGTCCGAAGACCTGTCCCCCGCCGCTCTGTACTTCAGAATTTTCGGTCTGAGCGGGCTGTGAACTCGACTGAATAGGCTTTCTGCTTCTGGCTTTTTTGGCTTTTTCGATAAATGCGGAACGCGCTGCGGCCTCTGCTCCCTTTTTCTGCCGCTTTTCCGCTTCTCTGTCCGCCTCTTCGTCCGTGAGAGCCACAAGCCCTCCATCGCAGGGCCGGAAGAGAGCCGCCTCGACGCCGGCCTGCCAGCAGGCAAGGATTTCGGCAGGACCGCTTTTCCCGAATACAAGGTCGGCGAGCTCTGCGTAGCTCAGCTTTCCGCTTCCCGCCATGGCGCGCGCTGTCTCGAAGTCCCCTCCCGCCGCCGGCTCGGGGACAGAGCTGAGAGGGCCTGGATGGAGGGCCTCAAGATCCTTCCCGCGGACTTTGAGCGTCGATCCGTCGGCGAGTCTGATCTCGAGTTTGTCGCCTGACTCAAGGACAAGGACAGGGCGGTTTTTATAGAGGGCAAGCGATTTCGGGCCAATCAATGCGAGCTCCTTCCGGGGCAGTATACGCTCCGGAAGGCGGCCTCTGGAAGGCCCGGAGGCAGTTCCGGTGCCTGCTTTTCAGGCCCAGACCTGTCCCCGCAGAGATCCAGAGCCCGTCCAGAAGAGGCCCCAGACGCCGGAGTTGCCTTTCAATGGACGAGATGCTATTATGAACCTATTATTGCTGTGACCGTCCCGGTTTTTTAAGGAGGAGTAGTCAATGGTCGCCCTCATAGTGGGAGTTGTCCTTATTGCATTTGCCATATTTGCCTGCGTTCCCGGGCCCCTCGCCTGGTGGTCTGCGGTCATCGCCTTTCTCAAGGGGTCTCTGCCCGTTATTGCCCTCCTCGTGGGCTTTATCGCGGTTTTTATCGGCATCGCCGATATAAAGGATCATATTGAGGCCAAGAAAGAAGAGGCCGAGGAAGCCGCGGAAGCTGCCAAAAAAGAGCAGGACGCGGCCAAAAAGGCCTGAAATCTGTCTACTTGCGGACTTGACATAAATCCCGCTATATGGGAGTATCGTGTCCGCGCTTTTGTCTTGAATATTTTCGCAAAGGTGAAGGTATACATACATGAAGACCGTTTTCGTAACGCCTGAGAAGGCGCAACGCGCCTGGTACATTATCGACGCGGAGGGAAAGCCTCTCGGACGCGTGGCCGCCAAAGTGGCCTACATCCTCCGTGGTAAGAACAAAGCGACCTACACCCCCTCGCAGGAGACGGGCGATTATGTCGTTGTTATCAACGCCGACAAGGTCACAATTTCTGGCCGCAAGCGGCAGAACAAGATGTATTACCACCATTCCGGTTTCCCCGGTGGGCTCAGAGAGGCCAATTTTGCCCAGCTCATCGAGAAGCATCCGACTGACCCCCTCGAAAAGGCCGTCTGGGGCATGCTCCCGAAGGGACCTCTTGGCCGCAAGCTTTACAAGAATGTCAAATTCTACGCCGGCTCGAACCACCCCCATATGGCTCAGCAGCCCACGGTCATTGAACTGTAAGGTAAGGGGAAAGTGATGATCAGAAATCTCGGCATTGGTACCGGTCGGCGCAAATGCGCTATTGCCCGTGTTTTCCTCCGGGAGGGCGCCGGCAAGATTATGGTAAACGGACAGGAAATCGATAAGTACTTCAAGCAGGGCGAGTTTGTTGCCGATATCAGGCAGCCTCTTCAGGTGACCGCCTGCGAGAATAAGTACGATGTGCTTATCAATGTCATTGGTGGCGGTCCCCATGGACAGGCTGGTGCCTGCCGTCATGGTATTGCCCGGGCCCTTGCCCAGGTCGATCCTGCCAACCGCACGGCCCTCAAGGCCAACGGCTTCCTGACCCGCGATCCCCGCATGGTCGAGCGCAAGAAATACGGCCAGCGCGGTGCGCGCAGAAGGTTCCAGTTCTCCAAGCGCTAAAAGCGTGCAGATCGACTCTATCGAGAGAGGAGCTTCAGGCGTCGTGAAAATCACGGCGGGAGGCTCCTCTTTTGTTTTTAAAACTGAATATGCCGAAAAAAGCGGTTTTCTGGACGCCCTCGCTGCCGGGGGACAGAGCCTGAGCGGGCTGGCGGCGGGGACAGGTCTCGACGAGGATGCCATGTCCTGCCTTGCTCTGGCCGCTGCGGCAAGCGAGGCCGAAAACCGGGCTGTGGCACTGCTCGCAAGGGCCGAACAGTGCCGCGCGCTTCTCGATGCCAAGCTCGAAAAGCGCGGCCTGCCGTCGCAGGCACGGCGTCTGGCCCTCGATTCCCTTGAGGAGGCAGGCTATCTCTCCGACCGGCGCTTTGCCGAGGCCTGGCTCCACACGCGCGATTTTTCAGCTGGCCCGGCCAAACTCCTTCTCGGCCTTAGAACAAAGGGCATCGATTCAAAGACAGCCGCCGCAGCCCTCGACGCCGTTCTGGATCCGGAGACCAGAAGACGGGCCCTCGAAGCCGCAGCTGCCCGCGAACTTGAGAAGGCCGGGAATGACAGGGATAGTGCCCGGAACAGACTCAGGGCCCTTGGCTTCCACGGTGAGGAAGTGCGTTCTGTTTTGTATAATGAGTAATAAATTGAATCACTTGACATAATCTCGCATTTGGTCGACAATAATGCGAAATAATGAGTAAACGGAGGAGTCCTTCGCATGGATGACGATATCCTCACCATTGAAGAAGTGGCTCGATATCTGCGGGTCTCGGAGCGCACTGTCTACGATTGGGCCCAGAAGGGAGAGATTCCTTCCGGCAAGATCGGCACGGTCTGGCGCTTCAAGAAAAGCGAGATCGAGCGCTGGGTGAATGAGCGGCTGTCTTCCAACAAGCCGGCCAGCGTATTCAGTGTTGTTCAGATTCAGAATATCCTCTCGCCAGATAGAATCCTCTTCCTGAACTATTCCAAGAAACATGACGCACTTGTGGCCCTGGCCGAAAATCTCGCCACCGCCCCTCAGATAAAAAACCGTCAGGAACTGATCTCCGAAATTCTGCGGCGTGAGGATCTGATGAGCACGGCTATCGGCCGCGGCATCGCGATTCCCCATGTCAGGCTTTCGTCGGTGACCGATCTGGTTGTCTCAGTGGGGCTTTCCCAGTGCGATATTGAGGACTTCCAGAGTCTCGACGATGTGCCTGTCCGGCTGCTCTTTATGATCGCAGCCGCCTACAATCAGCACGCATATTATCTGCAGACGCTCTCGTTCTTCAGCTCGAAGCTCAAGAACGCGGAGCTGCGCAGTTCGCTGCTCGCCGCCAAAACGCCCCAGGAGGTCTATGACCTTCTGATCAAGCAGGACGACGAATAGTGGGGAGAAGGCCCCCCGGTTTCGAGCCGGGGGTCCTCCTCCCCACCCCCCTTCTTCTACCTGCGCGACCAGGGGCTCTGCCCCTGGACCCCGCCTTTGCGAGCGAAAAAGCCGCCCTTATGGGGCGGCTTTTTCGTGTGGCGGATGGGCGGTCAGCGTTCGGGGCAGCGCGGGGAGGGGAAGCACGGGGGTACCCGGCTTCCCCTCCCCTGGACTGCCAAGAAGAGGGCTGCGCGGGCTGGACGCCCGCTGGCCCGAAGAGGAATTTGAAGAGGGGCTGCGCGGGCTGAGCGCCCGCTGGCCCGAAGAAGAATTCGAAGAGGGGCTGCGCGGGCTGGACGCCCGCTGGCCCGAAGAGGAATTCGAAGAGGGCTGCGCGGGCTGGACGCCCGCTGGCCCAAAGAGGAATTTGAAGAGGGGCTGCACGGGCTGAGCGCCCGCTGGCCGGAGGAGCTGCTGTTTTGGGGGCTCTGCCTTGCGAATTAAGGGCTCCGCGTGCTACAGTTTTCTCTAACTGGCATCTAGAGGGGATTATCCGGCGTGTTTCTCAAAAGTCTGGAAATATTCGGCTTTAAGTCTTTTGCCGATCGTACTTTAATTGAATTCTCAGATGGCATTTCCGCACTTCTCGGGCCCAATGGCTGCGGCAAATCCAATGTCGTCGACGCGATAAAGTGGGTAGTGGGCGAGCAGTCGGCTAAAAGTCTGCGCGCGGATTCGATGGAGGACATCATCTTTAACGGCACTGAGACGAGGAAGCCTCTCTCGGTGGCCGAGGTGACGGTCACTATTTCGAATGAGCAGGGACTTCTGCCTATCGATGTGCCCGAGGTAGCGATAAAGAGGCGGCTCTACCGGTCTGGAGAGGCCGAGTACTTTATCAACGGGAAGCCGGCGAAGCTCAAAGAGGTGAGGGAGCTTTTCTGGGATACGGGTATCGGAAAATCGGCCTACTCGGTGATGGAGCAGGGCAAGATAGACCAGATTCTCTCGTCAAAGCCTGAGGACAGGCGCTATCTCTTTGAGGAAGCGGCTGGTATTACCAAGGACAAGGTGCGCTCGCGCGAGGCGGAGCTCAAGCTGGAAAAAACCGAGGAGAATCTGAGGCAGGTCCAGGCGATTCTCGCGGAGGTCAAGCGCAGTCATGATTCGCTCAAGATCCAGTCGGACAAGACGCTTAAGTACCGTACGCTGCGGGATGAGGTCTTCAACGCAGAGCTCGATGTGAATCTTCTCAAACTCAGGCAGTTTACCCAGGACAGGGATAAACGCGATGAGGAGATCAACGAAAAGACAGTCAAGCGTGACAAGATAAAAGGCGAGATCGACAGCATTAACAGCTCTCTCGAAGAGGGCATGGGTATTGTAAACACTATGCAGGCCAAGGTGGTCGAACATACGAAGACTATCTATGGCCTCGCGGTCGATCAGAATGGCAAGAAGCAGCAGCGCAAGCTGCTCACCGATCATATAGCCGACTCCAGGGCCAAGATCGATCAGGCTGAGGTCCGCAAAAAAGGCGTCAACGAAAAGCTCAGCGCTCTCAAGGATGAAGAGGACGAAAAAGAGGGCGAGCTCTCTTCGCTCAAGGCCCAGCTCCGCGAAATGGAGAAGAACATTGCCTCCTTTGAGGGCAGTGTTAAAATGGCCGAGGACCGCATCAGGGAAAATGAAGCAGGCGCGGTCAGGGCCGAACAGGAAATTGCCGATCTCGAGAAGCAGCGCGCGGAGGCCAGGAAGCGGCTCGACGCGATAACCGAGGATATTGTCTCGCAGCTGGACGCCCGTCTCAAGGAATCAGGCTATTCCGCGAAGGACAGAAAAGCGGCCGAAAGCGAGATCGACTCGCTTATAGACGCGGTGCTCTCGCGGCTCGAGGGAAGTGGCTCGGTCGCCCTCGATATCGAACTGCTTAAAAATCCGGCCAAATCGGATTCATCACAGCTTATAGAAAAAGCCGCTGCCGACCTGGCGGATACAGCTTCGAAGATGACCGAACTCAAAGGCCGCTATGAGGCATACAAGAAAACAACGCCCGCCTTTATCGATGAGTTCCTCTCGCCCGAAGGCATAATTACAAAGAAGCGTGCGATCGACAGGGAGATCGATGCGATTGATACTGGCGAGGCAGAGAGACGCGCGAAGACAGCCTCCCTCCGCGAAGAGAATGTAAAGCTCAACCAGCAGATGAATGAGTACCGCAAGACGCTCGAAGAGCTGCGCGGCAACCGGATCCGCAGCGAGGGCCAGATTCAGGCCGCAGAGCAGGCTCTTTCCATGCTGAAGCGCGAGGTCGCAAGCCAGGAGGGCTTTCTCAAGGAGCTCGACAACGAGATCTTCCTCGAGCAGAAGAGCCTCGACAGCGCTCAGGAGAATCTCTCCGACCTCGATGAGGAGATAGCCGAGATCGAGCAGAAGGGCCAGAAGCTGCAGGCCGAGATAGCGAAACTTCAGCATGAGATCGAGATAAAGAAATCCGACACGGACAAGCGGCAGGACAATCTCCAGAAGAAGACCGATATGCTGGGAAATCTTCAGAATGAGATTGAAAGACTGCATCTGAGCCTTGCCCAGACAGATACCGAAATACGCAATGTCAAGGAGAATTTCCAGGAACAGTATTCGCGCGATCTTATGGAGTTCGAATCGCGCATGTATGAGATCCGGACACCGGCGGCTGACCTGCGCGATCTGCTCACCAGAAAGCGGCAGGCCCTCAAGGATGTGGGAACGGTCAACCTGATGGCCCCCGAGGAATTTGCCGAAGTCAAAGAGCGCTATGACTTTCTTTCAAAACAGGTCGAGGATATCGAAAAGGCGAGGGAGGATCTCAAGCGGATCACCGACGAGATCCGCACTGAGAGCGCCGAGCGTTTCCTCGAAAATTACAACCGTATTAAGAAGAATTTTCACAATATGTTCAGGCGGCTTTTTGGCGGCGGCCGAGCCGAGCTGAGGCTTGTCGATCCCGATCATATTCTTGAATCAGGCATTGAAATCTATGCCCAGCCTCCAGGGAAGAAGCTCGAGGCGATCTCCCTGCTCTCGGGCGGCGAGAAGACCATGACGGCTATAGCACTGCTCTTCGCGACCTATATGGTCAGGCCGTCGCCCTTCTGCTTCCTAGATGAGATCGACGCGGCCCTCGATGAGCCCAACGTCATACGCTTTGTGAATCTTCTCCAGGAATTTGGCCGCACGAGCCAGTTTATCGTCATATCTCATAATAAAAAGACTGTGACTGGTGCCCGGACCCTCCTTGGCGTGACGATGGAGGAATCGGGCGTTACCAAGGTTGTCGCCGTCAGGCTTGGCCATTCCGATGGCACTGTTGCCCAGTCCGATGTGGTGCCGGTGCCGACTGTCTTCCAGGAAGAGGACGTCGAGTATGAGTCAGGCACCGAACTTCCGCCTGAGCCTGAAAAGGCGGAGAAGAGCCGCTCGAAGGCGCAGGAGCCCGCGGCAGAATCTGCCGCTGCTGACACAGAGAAGGGAAGCGGAGGCTCGAAAGCCGCCGCAGACGCGGCCAATGATAAGCGCGCGGCCGGCGATGATGGGGCCGGGGCTGAGAAGTGAAGTTCGAACTGCCGCCCGCCCTCAAACCTGAAGCGCTCAAGGCTGCTGCAGAAAAACTCAGGGCGAAGCTTCCCCTGGGCCATGGCCGGAAGGCTGAGGCCCGGGCAGAGACGGCAGACGATTCATTTTCTTCCCTCGAGGATAACGCTGTTGACCCCGCCACCTTCGCGGAGACAGACGCCTCCATCGGAAAAAACAGCGCAGCGGCTGCAGGCCCGCTCGAGAATATTAAAAGCGCTGCCGGGCAGATTGCCTCGAAGCCTGCCTTCCTTATTGGCATTATCGCTGCGGCCGCCCTTATTGTGATTATTGCTGCAGTGGGATTTATCGTGTCGGCCGCGCCTTCGGCTCTTCCCGCTGAGCCTCCTCCTCCGGCTTCAGGCGGGGAGGCGGTTAAAGGGCTGGTTCCGCCTCTCCGGCTCTCCAGCGGACTTGAAGCCCGGATTGAGCTGGAACGGGAAAAAGGCGGGGTGTATACTGATGCGGAGGCGGAAGAACTGCTCTCGGAGATGCGCGCTGAAAACGCTGATCTGAGTCTCGAAAAACTCGCGGCGCATTCTGACGCTGCGGCCGCCAGACTCTATAATTCTGTTCCGTAAAACGAGATGAAAATGCGGCTGCATCCTGGACTTCTGTCGGTCATTGTGAGCCTCAGCCTTCTGGCCGCCTGCGCGGGCGGGCCTGTGGAAAAATCTGCCCCTGCCGCGGCGGATAAAAGCAGTGCGGGGACAGGTCTCGATCCTTTGTGGCTTTCAGATTCACGGATGAACCCCTACGATATGCCGCTGATTATCCCGGCCCTTCCAGAACCCGATACAGTCCAGAGCCCGGCCACGGCCAGAGCTCTGTCCGCGCCGACAGATGTCCCGGCGGAATCCGGGGTGCCTGTCGAGAGCGGACACCGGCCGCAGCCCGTGGCCGCTGCGGTGGCGGCCGCGCTGCCCGAGCCCGGTATTCCGGCTGTCTCCAAGAAGCCTGCGGCGGCCGCCACGGCTCCAGCGGCTGTGGCCGCAAAACCTCAGACTGCATCGAAGCCCTCAGCCGCGGCAAAACCGGCCTCCGAAGCCAAGAAGCAGGAGGCCAAGAAAGAAGAAATCCCGGTGCCTGTCTTTGCGAGTACCCCGTCCAGCTCCGAGACGGCTGTCGAAGCAGCACGGGAGCCTGATATCGCGCAGCATATCGTTGTGGAGCTCGGTGAGCGGGTTGAAGTGCCACTTGAGGGCACTGGCTGGACCTATCTCGGCGAAAAAGACGGAAGAGACGGGGTCCTCTACGAATCGCGGCAGTACAACGATACGGGGCTTGTATTTGTACTCAATCCCACCAAGACAGGCAGTTATATTCTGAGATTTCAGAAACAGGATGCCCTGCGCGGGCGCAGCTACGAAGAATATGTCGGGCTCACCGTGAATCCGAAGAGCGCCAAAGCCCCGGCAGCGGCTCAGGCTGGCGCGCAGAGCGGAGGCGCGGCGCAGAGCGCTGGCGCGGCGGCCGCGCAGAGTGGCGCTACGGGCACAGGCGCTGCCGCGGGCCCGGTTACCGCTGCGGGCGCCACGGGCACTGGCGCCGCCGCGGGCCAGGGCGTCGCTGCCGCGGGTTCAGTCACCGCTGCGGGCGCTGCAGGAGACACGGGTTCGGCTTCAGGCCAGAGCAGCCAGAGCTCCGCTTCTGCCGGGACAGCTTCGGACGCGGGAACCGCGGCTCCCCTCAATTTCCCGCCCGATTCGCCTGAGGGCCTTATCCAGACCGCCAAAAACAATCTTTCGTCGGGCAAGATAGCTGAGGCTATTGCCGCTCTGGACCGTTTTCTTGCTCTCTATCCCGCAGGTATGGATGAGGTTTACTATCTCTATGGCTATGCCTATGAGCAGAACGGGCCTTACCGCGATATCAGAAAAGCATATAATTATTACAAAAAGGTAAGCGATGATTATCCCGAGAGCGAATTCTGGAGCAGGGCAAAGGACCGTGCTTCATATATTGAGCGTCATTATTTCGAAATCCGCTGACCGCCTTCTCTCATCCTCCATATGAGGGCGCGGCTTCGCGGCCTTAAGGGGGAATTATGGACACTGAACTTCTGTATTATAAGAATCCAGAGCTCATGGAGACAGATGCGAAGATTATATCTGTTTCGGGATCTGAGACCGCACCCCTCGTGGCTCTCGACAGGACTGTCTTTTTTCCTGGCGGAGGCGGGCAGCCCGCAGACCGCGGCACTCTGGCCGGCGTCGAGGTGAGCGGCTTTGCCGAAGATGCCGGCGATGTGGTGGCGAAGGGCGGGCAGATCCATCACAAGCTTGCTGCGCCTCTGCCCGCTGGAACAGGTCCGGGTTCGATGGTCAGAATCTGCATTGATCCGGTCTGGCGGCGGGATTATTCAGAACGTCATACTGCACAGCATCTGCTCTCTTCGACAATGCTGCGTCTATTTAATGCGCCAACCCGCTCTGTACACCATGGACCGGAATTCTCGACTATTGATTTCGATATTCCTGCGCTTCTGCCTGAAGATGCTCTCTTCTGCGAAAGAGAAGTAAATAGGATTATATCGGATAAATTCAGTGTTATTATCCATCTCTGTCCGCCAGAGGATATCAATGCCTTTAATCTGCGCAGAATTCCACCAAAAAATGGCGGTGTTGTGCGTGTCGTAGAGATAGATGGAATTGATTTTACGCCCTGCTGCGGACTTCACGCGCCCGATACCGCATATATACGATTATTAAAGATAATAGGGATTGAAAAATATAAGGGCTTAACGCGTGTTTCGTTTACAGCCGGGGAGACGGCAATTGGCAATTATGAAAAGGTATTCAGGGAAGCGCAGAGCAGCGCGGCCAATCTGGGCGTTGCAATAGATGGCATATCGGCGGAATCTGCGCGTCTTCTTGCGAAGAACAGAGAGCTCGAGGCGGACAGGCTTGCGGTGCTGCGTGGCTGGGCCAGGCGAGAGGCCGCCCTTGCTATAGAAAAGGCAGGGAATGAGGCCGAGCCTGTGAGCGCTGTTTCCGTTTCCGATGAACCGGAATTCGCGGAACTGGTAGCGAAGGAAATCGCAGAAAAGGGCAGAATTGGAATGTGCTCGGATCCGCTTTGCCATACAGTTCATGTGGCAGCTTCCGATGCAAAGGCACAGTTGGGCATTCATTTAGGTCCAATTGGGCGAGAATGCGAAGGAAAAGGCGGAGGGGGGCCAGTTCTATTTAGGATTTCTTTTAAAAAAAAGGAAAATATGGATGCTTTTATAGAAAAAGCAGTATTTGAGCTTTCTAAATTGTAATTTGAACTTGACAATTATAAAATATCCTAATAATATAAACATATAGCATATATGACAGGAGGTACTGTTATGAGTGATCAGAGCAAGAACATCTTGGGCCTTGTCTATGGAGTTTCCACAAGGGCCCGCAGAGTTATTGAAACGGGATTGCGCGAGCGTGGTTTAACTTTTGCGCAGTTGGGCGCTCTCAAGGCTCTTATTGAGAAGAACGGGATGAGCCAGGCGGAACTTGCCGCCGCTCTCGATACCGATTCCACCACCGCAATGGTGCTCAGGACTTCTCTCGAGAAGAAGAACCTCGTAAAGCGCTCTTCCGATCCCGGCGATGGCCGCATTAAGCGCATTGAGATCACTGAGCTTGGCAGGTCCAAGGTCAAGGCCTCTGAGCCTGGCATTGAGGCTTTTTATAAGAAGTGTGACAGTGTCGCCGCCGAGGCCGATATAAAGAAGGCCACGCTGGTTCTTCAGAAGTATTTTGATTATATCGGCGAGACCCTCAAGGGTATGGCCGAGGAGAAGGCCGGTGCCGGTGCGAAGCGCCACGTTGGCCGCCCCGCCAAGGCCGAGGGAAAAACCGCTGCGAAGAAAGCTGTCCGCGCAAAGAAGCCGGCCGCCCCGAAAGCAAAGGCCGCCAAGGCTGCACGCAAAGCGCGCAAGAACTGATATCCAGCAGAAATAAAGCGTTTAGCTAATAGAAGAGAGGCGGGCGGCCGTTTTAGAGACGGTTCTGCCCGCCTTCTTTTTTGCTGTCAATAAGGCAAAGAAGGAGCATGAGGAGAGCGGCCGCAGCGCCCATCAGCGCCGCGGAAAGCCAGAACCTCGCATAATTGCCCGCGGCCATAATTTTCCCTGCTATGAGCGGCGCGAGCACAGATCCAATGCCCGAAATCCAGTTTACGGCCGAGTTGAAGCGGCTTCTGTGTGTCATCGGCGCGCGGGAGGCGACAAAGACATTCTGGTTTGTCGCAGAGAGTATCTCGCCCAAAGTCCAGATAACGGTGCTGAGTCCGGCAAGGAGAATCCCTGACTGGGATCCGCGGTCTATGAGGGCGAGAATTCCAAAGCCTGCGCCATAGAGCAGGGCCCCAAGGCTCATACCGAGAAGAGGCTTGAGCTTCGATGAGAGCTGTGTGACCAGAGCCGTGAAAAGCACGACAGTGAGTCCATTGATAGCCATGGCTCTGCCGAAGAGTTCCGGTCCAGCCTTGCCGAAACAGCTGTCGAGAAAGAGGGGGAGGCCAAAGCCGCCCTGGCCATAGACAATATTCATAAGGGCTACCACAAGTGCAAAGGCAATAATGAGAGGACGCCGGGCGAGCGCGCTGAACACTGAACCATGCAGAGCGGCTTCCCCGGAGCCAGCCTCTTCGGACGCTGCCTGCTCGGCTCTGCTGATCTGCGGATCCGCTGCTGCAGGGAAGCGCGGCCGGGTTTCGGGGACGAGAAAAAAGAGCAGAATGCTTGTAGAAAAAAGAGCGATGGCATTGCCCGCGAACATAAGTCCGGCGTTGCGGCTGAAGAGATAGCCTGCCATAAGCGGACCTATTGAAAAACCGATATTGTTGCCCCAGTAGAGCAGTGCAAAAGCCCGTTTTCTGCTCGAGGGGCCGCTCAGATCGGCAACCGCTGCATTGAAGACAGGCCATTCCGCCTGCAGAAGGAAGTTGGCCGCTGCTATCAGATAGGGAAGGCTGGGCTGCATCCCGATAATCAGGCAGGCAAGAAAAAGGCCTGCTGCACCAAGCTGGAATAGCAGAATGCTGCGCCTGCGCCCGATGCTGTCGCCCAGCTTTCCTCCGAGGAGAAGCCCGATGCCGCCGGCCGCCTGCATGATGGTCATAAATCTGCCAGCGCGGTCAGCCTTCCATCCCATTCTCAGCGTAAGGATCATTGTGAGAAAGGGATAGACAAAATTGCCCATCGAGTTGACAAGCTTTACTGCAAAAAGGGCATAGATGGGGCGTGGAAGGGGCGGGACCCTGCCGGCAGTGCCCCGATGCCGAAAGTTCTGGCCAAGGCGCATATGCGGCAAGTGTATCCAGGAGGGCCTCCTGCCTCAAGGGGAAAAGCCCTGAATTGCATGCGATGTTGTATATAAGCGCAAATTTCACTATACTGTGTATCACAGCTATGAACTTTGAGTATCTCCTCGTCCGCTTTCTGCTCTATGCCTTTATCGGCTGGATCCTCGAATCAGGCTATAAAACGATCGGGCAGGGCAGGGGCTTTATCAATTCGGGATTTCTGCGCGGTCCGATAATTCCAATCTACGGATTCGGCGCCATTATTATGATTGTGCTCGAAAGACAGCTGGCCTCTCTTCTGATGCCGCTCACGCGGCCAGTGGCCCTTGTCTGCGAAGTGCTGCTCTTTACTCTGGTCTGCACGGCTTTCGAGTACTTTATCGGCTGGTTCTACGAAACAGTCTTCAAGATCAAACTCTGGGATTATTCTAAAAAGCCATTCAATCTGAAGGGCCGGATCTGCCTTAAAAACACGCTGCTCTGGGCACTGCTTGTCGCCGCTTTTATTCTGTTTATTGAGCCCGCGGTAAATGCCCTTATCGCGGCCTGGCTTTCTGGTCCCATTGTCCGGCCCCTTTCCTATACCGCAGGCATTCTCACTCTCGCCGATGCCACCGTTTCAACCTTCGAACTCAAGAGTACCGCGGACTTCCTGAACAGGCTCAAAGAGAAAATGTCTATGGGCGATCCGGCTTCGATCCGCGCTCTCTTCTCCAAGATGAGCAACCGCTTTGTGCGGCAGTTCCCCAATCTGCGCGAGATAGCCAATGAGCGGCTGCACCGCTTCCTTGCGGAGGATTTTATGCAGGCTGAATCCAAATCGGCCATGCTCCAGGTTCAGAAAATCGTGCGTGAACCGGCTCTCGAAGAGAGCGCGATGGATCCCGCCTATTTCGACGCGGTAAAGGATATTCTGGCCAACGAAAAAGTTCAGAGCATGGCCGGCATTCCTCACCATGATGCCTCAGTGCTCAAGCATTCGCTTACTGTCTCTGAGGCTTCCTTTGTGCTCGCGCAGCGCTACAAGCTGGATGCGCGCTCAACCGCACGTGGTGCCCTTCTCCATGATTTCTTCCTGTATGACTGGAGAAAGACAAAGGTAAAGCATCACGCAACCGGGCACGCCAGAACCGCGCTGAAAAATGCGCAGGCCTGCTTCAATCTCAATGAAATCGAATCGGATATAATTCTGACCCATATGTGGCCGCTCTCGAAGCATTTTTACCGCTACCGCGAATCCTTTATCGTGAGTGTGATGGACAAATTTGTGTCTGCCCACGAAATGCGAGGCACTGATTTCGCCGAGATTATCAGGGACATTGTCGCAAAGCGTTTTCCCCGTCAGAGTTCGAGCGGTCTTCTGTTGTCCGAGAGGCGGCGGGAGAGATAGTCGCGGTCAAGACCGAGTGTTCTGACTGCTTCGCTGAGCTGTTCGGCCGAGAGCAGGTTCTGCTCCGCATAGAGGTAGACAAGCGCGCGCTCGGCTATGCAGGGCACCTTGAGGGCATTCATCTCGACAGAGCGCGGCTGGGCGCAGTCCAGCGCGCGGGCCTTAATCGATGCGTAGAGCCGCGATGATTCGATGTTGCCGGCGATCGCGTTGAGCTCTGCGAGCAGGGGCTTCATATCGCCGCGGGCAGCGGCAGTGCCGAGCGGCTTCAGCGTAAAGAAACTGTATTCCTTGCCCGGCAGATAATGGTGCTTTTCGCAGCGCGTGCAGTAGTTGGGCTCGAGGCCGGACTCCTTGGCTCTGTCCCCGCCAATTATTATAAGCGGATCAAAGTAGAGGGCGGGGCATTCTTCGCCGCCAACGCTGTAGTAGCGGTAGGTGTAGAGCGAATCGGCGAGACATTCAGGATGCTCGCAGTATGCGCTTAAGGGAAATACATCGGTGGCAGTATCGAGAAGCAGGCGGGCGGTCTGGTTGAAAATTTCCCTCCTGAAGTTGAGCACCAGTGTCGGGCAGATAAATGTGACGCCTCTCCGCTCGGACTCATCCTTCATCAGGTAGGCGACGCGCTCGTCGTAAAATGAAGCCTCATCTATTATCCAGCTGCCCACGCTGGGATTTTCGGCAATAAGGGATTCAAGGCTGAAGGAATCGCCTGCCGGCCCGATGTGCGAGCCGCAGCGTTCATAGCCCCCGCGGTAGGCGAGGGCGTCATCGGGATAATCGGGAAAGCGCGATTTGTCAAGGCTCGAACGCACAACAAAGACTTCCCTGCGGTCGGCGCCGGCCGTAGAGGTAAGCAGGGCCGCGGATTTTCCCTTCCTGAGGGCAACAAGGCTGTCGCGCCAGATCCGGGCGGAGTACTCCGTCTTTCCCGAGCCCATGGGACCTATTACAAGGATGCGCCTCCCGGGCTTTGTAAAATCAAAATGGCTGTAGGGGTGGTGGACGCGGAGCTTGGGAAAACCCAGATTGCGGAGCAGCTCCGCGTCCTCGCTTGCTTTTTCATCAGACATAAAAACCCGCTTGCACAGAGAATATCAGAGCGCGGCGCTGCCGCGGCCGCCGAGCAGGGCGACATTGGGGCCGCTCTGCTTTGTCCCGAAATGCATATACTTAAATGGATGAATATCAAGAGCGTTGTCGTACCATCCCACAATGTAGTTCGGATCTATGACATTTACCGCAAGGTTGTGGTAGAGCGGGAGCACTGCGGCATCTGCGAGCAGCTTGCTCTCCGCCTGGGCCAGAGTTTTAAAGCGCTGTGCACGGCCTTCGGCCTCCGCCTTGGCGAGCAGCGAATCGTAGTCGCGGTTTTTATAGCCCGCATCATTTAAATTGGAATTAGTTGTGAACATTCCCAGAAAAGCGTAAGGATCCGCAAAGTCGCCAATCCAGGCGGTAAGCCCCATTGTATAGCGGCCTTTTGTGGGCCCCGAACGGAGGCGGGCGAAATAGGCATCGCCGGCGACAGTCTCTATATCAACCTTGAGCGAAGGCAGGGCCTCTTCCCATGCCTTCTTCATTATGCCCGCCACTCTGACCGCGTCGCTGCCGCCCTCCGGGACCAGAATGACGAGAGGCGGAAGCCCCCTGCCATCGCGGTGTCCGGATTTCGCGACGAGCTCCTTGCCAGCCGCAGGGTCGGCGTTTTCGATGCCCTTTGCATCCTCATAGCCCGAGAGGGGAAGTACCAGAGTGGAGGCCGGGATCGGATACACATCGGCCGAGCGGATCTCTTTCCAGGGAAGGATAAGGGCCAGACCGCGTCTGAGATCCGCGCTGTTCCAGGGCTTCTGGGAGCAGTTGAAGTACCAGTACTGCGTACTGAACATCGGCGAGGCCTGGATGTCGTCTTTCGCAAGTACTGAATCAAGCTTCATGGGACCGGAGAGCCAGTTGATTTCGCCATTGTTATAGAGCCGGGTCGCCTCTTCATCGTCATCGCTCAAAATAATTTTGAGCTTTGGAATCTGCACATTTTTGGCATCCCAGTAATTGTCATTTTTCTGCAGAATGAGTTCCCCGTCCCTGCCGGCCTTATATGACACAATTGTGTAGGGTCCGTCTACGGGGAAGGGCAGACGGGCAGACCAGTCGCGGATGCCCAGCAGCGAGGGGTGAACCGGGGAGAAGGAATGGTGGCAGAGCAGACGCGTAAAATAGGCGGCTGGCGAGCTTAGTGTAACTTCGAGAGTCCTGTCGTCCAGTGCTTTTATGCCGACGGAATTCTGATTGCGGTTTTTGCCAAGCCGGTAGCTGCGCGCGCCCGAGATAATATCGCAGAAAGAGGCGTAGTCCGCCTTGTCTTTTGGATTGAGCAGTTCGAGCCAGGCGGAGCGGAAATCCGCGGCCTTGAGCTGGCTGCCATCTGACCATCGGGCATCGGAGCGGAGCGTAAAAGTATAGACAAGCCCGTTGGGCGATACTTTATATGATTCACAGGCGGCGTTGACGGGCTCGAGAGTCTGCGGATCGTAGCTGAACAGGCCTTCGTATGTGGCTGTAAAGAGCTGCGCTTCCATCGCGTATATCGAGTGATGGGGGTTGAACTCAACCGAAATGGAGTTGCAGGCGGTTACAAGCTCTTCCTGCGCAGCGAGAGGAAGAAGCGCGCAGCAGAGGAGGAGGCACAGGGAGGACAGCGTTTTTTTATGAAACATTGGCAATTCGGACTCCTTTGTATCATGCAGTTGAGGTTAAATGCAATTAGTTGGTATCGATGCCAAGCTTGCGCATCTGCTCTCTTTCTTCTTTTTGGGCAACATATTCGTGCTTTTTCTGATTGGCCTTGATGAGAGCGCCTTTTATTGTGAGCAGCTCGGCCTTTATTCCTCTGAGCTTCGAGCGGTCGGCAGCGGGCACCGCATCTTTGAAATAGGAGTCCAGCGCTTCCATGCGCTTTATCATCCTCTGCATATCGCTCATTGTGCGCTCGAGAAACTGGTAGTCCTGCTCATCGGGGGCATTCTCAAGACGCTTCCAGACCGGGCCGTTCTTGGGGACGAGCGCAGACAGATTTCTCGATTTGCGTCTGCAGTCCTCGAGAAACAGGCTGAAGTCAATAAGCTCTTCGGTTTTCTGTCCTGTAACGCCATCGAGGATCTGGACCGCATAATGAATCCCCTTGTCCTCGGGATTGAAGATATGCCTGAATGCGGCCTTAAGTTTGACAAAGAACCCCTGAGGCCGTGATTCGAGAATATTGGAGCTGTCGCTGAGCTTCTGGACCGCGTCGTCGATCGAGTAGCTGCTGCCCATTATGCAGCGGATGCCCTCGAGCAGGGCGGTCTTGAAAGACGCTTCCTGCTTCTTCTCCTGCTTCTTTTCCTGCTGCACCGCGAGCTTTCCGATAATCTCATCGCGCATAGCCGGGCCATCCGAGCAGAAATCTTCCCTGATTATCTCCTCTATCAGATCTGAATAGAAGGGCAGATCCGAGGCTACCTCTGCCTGTTTGCGCTTGATCTCGCGGAGGGCCTCGTCTTTGTGGGCGAGGGCGGTCTCGGCATCCAGATTGAGACTGACCATAACCACATCGCGGATTGTGAGTTTATAGCGCTCGCGGTGGTAGAAGGCGAGTTCCTTGAGATGCGCGTTTATCGAACGGGTGGCCTTGTCGAGCTGGCCGAGCGATTCGTTGAGTATATCGGACGAAAGCTTGTCGCTTCCATTCTTGACCATATTGAATAGCTCTGCAAAATAGCGCGTATTTATCTGCGTGCTCGAGTCGCTGAACTGCGTAAAATTAAAATAGCGGATAAGGCTGAGCAGCCTGCGTACGCGGCCCATAGAAAGAAAATCGACACTGAATTTATAATAATTATTAAGAAAATCAAGATAGGACTGAAACTGCGAGAGCCGTACGCTGAGCGTGTCTATTTTTTCACTTTCGGTAAAAGGCGTTTCGGGGGGTGTGGTCACTTCCGATATTTTAAGTTCATATTTGTAGGGATCCTCGTGGATAATCCCTTTTTTGAGAAGCAGGTTGTAGACACCCTCAAAAGAAGTCTGAAAGAGCTTGAAGTCGTCCTTTAGCTGGGGAAGCTCCAGCCTGTCGAGATGATCCCGCTTGGCATCCAGACTTGTTTCGAGACGGCGGGCATAGGATTGCGCATCTTCCATGGTACACCAATTATGGGCTAAAATGGCATGGAAAGCAATACTGACATGGGTACCGAAAAAAATTTCTGCCCCGGGCGGCTTGTTGTCGGCGTCCTGCGCTCGCGGGATTTCAGCCTTTCTCCTGTCGAAAAGGAGCTCGAATCGCGTTTTGGCCCGATAGATTACAGAGGGCCCGAGCTTCCCTTTTCCTACAGCTCCTACTATGACGATGAGATGGGCCAGGGGATTCAGCGCACTTTTTACTCCTTTGAGCGGCTCTTTGACCCGGAGGAACTGGCCGAGGCCAAGAAAAACACTAACAAAATAGAGTCCGGCCATGTTCTGAACCCCGGCGCGAGGAGACAGGTCAATCTGGACCCCGGCTTTCTCTCTCTCGGCGGTTTTATTCTGGCGACTACCAAGGACAGGGCGCACCGCATTCCGCTCAGAGACGGCATCTATGCTGAGCTGACCCTCTATTATAAGGGCGGGCGTTTTCTGCCTCTGCCCTGGACCTACGCCGACTGGCAGAGCCCTCCCTACCTTGAGGTGCTGTCCGGGCTCAGGGACAGGCTTAAGGCCCAGCTTAAGGAAAAGAAGCTTCTGGGCTGAATCGCAGCCGGCCTCTGCGGGCGTTCCCGCTGTATGCCTTTCCCTTCAAACACCGCGGACTGCGGCGGGCTCCGCGGGGGCAGTTTCCTCGGCCGCGCCCGCTGGCTCTGCCTCTGCGCGGGCCTCTCTGCCTGCCTCTGCGCCTGTGTCCCGGGCCTTTCCACGCTTCCGAGGCCGGATACAGAGCGGCTTCTCGTGGCGGCGCCCGAAAAGCCCCCCACTTGGGCCTTTCTCGGCCCCATATGCTACCGTCTGATCTGGCGCGGAGCCGATGGCGGGGAATGCTCAGCCATTGTGGCCGAAGGCGGCAGTCTCGAAATAGAGGTGGCGCGAGGCCGCCTCCAGGGGATTGTGGCGGAGCCGCGGGGGGCGGCGGGCGGGCTCGCGCCCGCGGGCGCCCTCTATCCCGAGGCGCTCCAGCGCTCGGATCCCTACGGCCTCGAGAGCGAACCGCGCGTCCTCAGGCTCGACTGGGCCGGCGGCTGGCTCTCCCTTGTCTGTTCCCGCCTCGAAGAGGGAGGAAGCCCGGCCGAAAGCTTCAATCTCGACAAGCTGAGCGGCCTGGTGAACCGCGAAGGCGTGGACCCCTGGAACCTCAGCCCGGCCCTGGCTGCCCAGCGGCTCGCCGAAGGCCGCTTCAGATCCGCCCTGCTTCTATCGCCGAGGCGTTTCAGCACTGAACTGCCCGGTCCTGGACCCTGGGCGCCCGAGAGCCCGTTCGCGGACGCGCCTCTGGCCGCCCCCGGCGGCGCGGCCTGGACGGCCATGCTCCCCGCGGGGGTCTGGCGCTTCGCAGGCAGGGAACAGCGGCTCGCCGTGTCTGTAAACGGTGATGGAAGCGCAGTCTGGATCTATCTCCCCGCGGATCTGCCCTGAGCCGGATGAAGAGGGAAGCGCAGCGTAAAGCGCGAGCCCTCGCCTTCCCAGCTTTCGGCCTGCACGCTGCCGCCCTGTGCGAGAGCTATATGCTTGACTATCGCGAGCCCGAGACCTGTGCCGCCCTGGGCTCTGGATCTGGCCTTGTCGACGCGGTAAAAGCGTTCAAAAAGGCGCGGCAGGTCCTTCCCCGGGATGCCGATCCCCTGATCCTTTACCGAGATATATACATCGCCGCCTTCTTCCCATGACCGTACCAGTACCGATGTGTTTTCGGGTGAATATTTTATGGCGTTGTCGAGCAGATTGCAGACAGCCTCTACAGTGAGTCCGCGGTTAAGCTCGGCTCTGAGCTGCTGCGGCGCATCCACGCGGATGCCAATGCTTTTGGCCTTTGCCTTCGCCGCGTTATACTCCACGGCTTCGTCTATAATGCTGCTAATTGTGATATCCTCAGCCTCAATGCGGCTCTGGCCCTGCTGCTCAAGCCTCGAAAGGCTGAGGAGATCCTCGATGAGATTTTCCATCCGGTCTGCATTGCGCCCGATAATCTCGAGATAGTGGGCCCGCTCGGCAGGGCTCAGGTCCCTGCTCTGGAGTGTCTCGGCAAAGCCCTTTACAAGCTGAATCGGCGTGCGGAGTTCATGGGACACATTGGCGACAAAATCACGGCGTACCCGTTCGAGCCCTCTCAGGGCTGTAATATCTATGAGCACAAGCAGTATAAGCTGTGTATCGAGCGGCGAGGCCAGTACTCTGAACCAGGACTGCGCGCCTGATGCAGAATAGAGGGCAATTTCGGATTCGGCCGGAGCCGCATCCGCGAAGACGCCATCGGCGAGAGCCGCGAGCTCTGTCGAAGATGAAAGCGCGAGAAGGCTGGCGCCTTCCAGCGTCTTTTGGGGGAAGAGCCTCTGCGCGGCCGGGTTGCCACCCAGAATTATTCCCGATCTGTTAACCGCGATCACAGCCTCGGGCATTGTGTTTACAATATGCTCATATTTGGAATTTGCTGAGTTCTGTGCTTCTTTTTCGGCCGCGAGCGTGGCGGCCAGACTGTCGAGACGGCCGGCCAGGGAACAGATGTATTTTGAGCCGCCTTTGGCGGCCTCGGCGAAACCGGGGCAGGCCGGCCGCTCATCCGGGGATGTCTCCTCGTAGCGGGAGAGCAGGGCCGAGAGTCTTTCTTCGGGTGTTTCCGATGTTCTGCGCTGCATGCCGGCTCCTATTCCCTAAAACGATAGCCGACCCCGCGGACAGTTTCAATATAGTCGCCGGCTGCCCCGAGCTTTTTGCGGAGTGCCACTATCTGGACATCGACCGAACGTTCAGTAACCGCGTAGTCATGCCCCTTTACCGCGTTTATTATCTGATCGCGCGTAAAAACCCAGCCGGGACTTCTGATCAGAAAGGCGAGAAGCGAGAACTCCGTCGCCGACAGAACTATACTCTCCCCATTGCAGAAGGCTTCATGACGTGCAGTGTCGATTTTGAAGGGACCGCGCTCGATAGCCGTATCGGCCTCACTGCCCTGGGAGCTGTCGGCTTTCACAATTTCGAAGCGCCGTCTGAGAACAGCCCGAACACGCGCCGTGAGCACCTTGGGGCTGTAGGGCTTTACAACATAGTCATCGGCACCGAGCTCAAGGCCCGCGATTATATCGCTGTCCTCACCTTTGGCCGAGGTGATTACAAATGGAACATGAGCGGTTTTCTCTTTCGCCTTTGAGCGGCGCAGAACCTCGAGACCGTCAATCCCGGGGAGCATCAGGTCCAGGATTACGCAGTCGGGCGGATTCTTCCTTATCGATTCAAGACCGTTTTCGCCGTCGCCAGCCCATTCAAGCTCCCAGCCCTCGCGCGAAAATACGGCCGACAGAAGTTCGCAGATATCAGCGTCATCTTCTATAACGAGAATCCGTGCCCTATTCGTTGAGCTCAACATGCCTGCCTTCTTCCATAAATACCACGGCTTCACAGAGATTGGTCATGTGATCGCCAAGCCTTTCGAGATAGCCCGAGGTTTTGATAAGCTTTGAGGCGAGATCGGCCTGTTCGGGATGGGCCTTGATAACTTCGAGGACATCCTGCAGAAGGGCCTTGTGCTCATGGTCTATGCCGTCGTCGAGGAGAGCGGCCTGTCTCGCTGCAGAGGCATCGTGGTTGAGATATGCCTCGACAGCCTTCTGAATCATCTCGGCGCCTGTCTCCGCCATCTTTTCGAGATGGAGAGCCTGGCGGAACTGCGGCTCTTTGGAGAGCTTTATGGCAGTTTTGGCCAGATGTACTGAGTAGTCACCTGCGCGTTCGAGGTTGTCTGTGACCTTGAAAACAGCCACGAGGACGCGGAGATCGTGGGCGACTGGCTGTTGTGTCGCGATCAGCACAGCCGCCTGATCTTCTATTTTAAGCTGCAGGGCGTTTACAAGCTCGTCGTCGGCTTTTACCTCTTTGGCGAGAGAGGCGTCACCGCTGCGGAGAGCCAGAAGCGACTTTCTGAGATCTTCGCCCACCTTTGTGCCCATCGCGAGAATATCGTGGTCGAGCCGGGCCATTTCTTCTGTAAACTGAATCCTGGTTGTCATTCATGCTCTCCTTACGATCTCAGCCAAACCGCCCGGAAATATAGTTTTCGGTACGCGGATCCTGCGGTCTGAAGAATATGTCCTTTGTGGAGCCATATTCAACCAGTTCGCCATGCAGGAAAAATCCGGTTCTGTCGGATACACGGCCGGCCTGCTGCATATTATGAGTTACTATAATGATAGTATAGATATTCTTGAGCCCGGCGAGAAGGCTCTCTATCTTGGCGGTGGAGATGGGATCGAGAGCGCTTGTGGGTTCGTCCATAAGGAGAACATCGGGTTCGACCGCGAGCACGCGCGCAATGCAGAGCCGCTGCTGCTGTCCGCCTGAGAGCCCCAGCGCAGGCCTGCTGAGCCTGTCTTTGATCTCATCGAAGAGCGCAGCACTGCGCAGGCTCTGTTCGACTATGCGGTCGAGCTCCTTTTTGTCCCTGATGCCATGGACACGCGGGCCATATGCCACATTGTCGTAGATGCTCATTGGAAAGGGATTCGGTTTCTGGAAAACCATGCCGACCCGCTTTCTGAGCTCTATAACGTCTATATCCTTAAAAACATCCATGCCATCGTAGAGCACTCTGCCCTCGGTTCTGACGCCGGGGATCAGATCGTTCATGCGGTCGAGAGTGCGCAGAAAAGTTGATTTTCCGCAGCCCGAGGGGCCTATAAGGGCCGTGATGCTATTGCTCTCAACTTCAATATTGATGTTTTTAAGAGCCTGCGTTTCGCCATACCAGAGATTGAGGCCGCTTACCTCTATCTTGGGCTTCACAGCCGGACCTTCAGCGGGAAGACCTGCGGCGGGAAGGGCAGTGCTAACAGCTTCTGTCAATTGTTGCCTCCGGAATTTCTGCTCATGTGCCGGACAAGGCGTCTGGCGAGCAGGTTGAAGAGCAGGACCATAACCAGGAGAACAGCGGCGGTTGAAAATGCCTTGTCGAAGGATATTCCCTCGGCAAAGAGCAGATAGATATGAGTTGAAAGAACGCGGGCCGAGCTGAAGAGGCCCTTGGCCATCTTGTAGTCAGAGCCCATTGTAAAGATAAGCGCGGCGGTTTCGCCCACAGCCCTTCCCACCGCGAGGATAAGTCCTGTGGCTATACCAGGAGCAGCTGCTGGCAGTACCACGCGCCGTATTGTGGTCAGCTTTGTGGCACCCAGCGCAAGTGAGGCCTCCCTGAGCGGATCCGGCACCGATTTAAGGGCTTCTTCCGAGGTTCTGATAATTGTCGGCAGAATCATCAGCGAAAGAGTGAGACAGCCCGAGAGAAGGCCAAAACCGAAGTGGCAGGTGCCGACAAAGAAGAGCATGCCGAAGAGACCGAAGATAATCGATGGAATACCGGCGAGCGTCTCGGTGCCAAGGCGCAGCGCCCTGAGCAGCCTGCCCTGTTTTGCGTATTCAACAAGATAGACTGCTGCGGCGATCCCGATGGGTGCCGCGATAATAAGAGTCAGGGCGATCATAAAAACCGTATTGAGTATGATAGTCGAGATGCCGCCTGTTCTGCCCGAGAGCTGGGGCGGCTCGACCAGGTACGAAAGACTCAGGTTCCAGGATCTGACAGTCGCACTGCGCATGAGAAATGCGGGGAGTGAATCGCCCGAGGCTCCGGCGTCCGTCTGTTCCGCGCCAAATCCTGCCAGGTCTTCGGCAAAGACCGGTCCACAGGCCCCTGGCGTGCTGTTTATGCGGCCAAGGTAGGCCGCTGTTGGACTGTTCTGTCCCGCGGTGGAAGCGGGAAGCGCCTGAACATCTGTGCCGGTCCGCGGGACAGAGCTGACCCCCCGGGACGCTGTGTCTTGAGCAAGGGAGCTCTGAGGAACGGCGCTCTGGGTGACCTGTCCGGCATAGCCCGATGCCGCCAGAGCGTTCTCCAGTGCCGAAGCCCGCGGCGCGCTGAGAACGCTCACTGGGAGATCCGGCCCGTCAAATTCTTTCCAGTTATGAACAGTACCCGAGAGCAGGCGCCTGATATCGGCATCGCTGAGATCGCGGATCGCGCCGCTGCCCACAAGCTCAAGCACCTGGCTGTTCGCCGCAATGCCAAGACGCCTGAGACCCACTGTCTTTATCGCTGCGCCCCCTGATATGGCCCTGCGTGCGGCCGCTGCGCTTACAATGGCGACCGCGCCGGCCTTGTCCGCGGTGTAGCGTATTGCATCGTCTTCGCCCGCGAGTACGGAGGTAAGGCCTCCCCACTCATTGTTCTGCCCGCCGAGGGCCAAAAGCGCCGCCTGTGCTTTAATGGTGGCGGGTATGGCGGGAAGAAGATCGTCGGGACGGGCGTCTATTTTGGCCCAGTTGATATATTCATCGCTGAAAATACCATTGAGCGTCTGCCAGTCCATGCTGCTGGCGCTGGCTCTGCTGTTTACAATTATGGCAAGGCCATCCGGCTCCTTCTCGCAGAAAGGCAGCATGGTGGACCTTGTCTCTGATGTCGACCGGAGGCCCCGGTACAGTATAAAGCCGATAATCAGGGCCAGTATGGCAATAGTAGAATAGGAAAGCGCCTTGATTATTCCAAATGCGATATTCTCGGAGCGTTTCCGGGCAGCAGGATTGCGGGCTGTTTTCATGCTCTGCCGCCTTCCGAACTAATAGACCTATGTATAAAAGTCTGAACTGCGATATTAAGAACAAGGATAAAAATAAAGAGCACAATGCCCGTGGCAAAGAGGCTTGTAAGATGGTCGCCTGTGGCATAGCTCATATCGGTGATTATATTCATGGTGAGCGTGCGGACCATGGAGTTGAGCCCGCGTGGCATAATCGGGGCATTGCCTCCAACCATAAGCACAGCCGTTGTCTCCCCTATGGCCCTCCCCATGCCGAGAATAATGCCGGCCACAATGCCGGAGCCGGCCGCGGGCACCTGAACCCTGACTATGGTCTGCCACTGTGTCGCGCCCAGAGCGAGAGAGCCTTCGGCGAGTTCTGAGGGAAGAGCTCGGAGGGAACTCTCGGTGACGTTGATAATGGTGGGAAGAGTCATGAGAGCCAGCACTATGGCTGCCGAGAGAACCGAATAGCCAGAACCGCCTGCCACAGTGCGGACAAAGGGTGCAACGAGGGCAATGCCGAAAAGCCCGTAGATGACCGAGGGAATCCCTGCGAGAAGTTCTATACCTGAACGCAGAAAGGAGGCGGCCCTGGGAGGCGCCAGCTCTGCGAGATAGATGCCGACGGCGAGGCCTACCGGAACCGCGAAGATCAGCGCGAGACCCGTAACATAGAAGGATCCCACTGCGAAAGAGAGTATGCCAAAATGCGGGGGATTGGCGGTAGGCGCCCAGTCTGTTGAGAAAAGAAACTCGATGGGGTTTACTTTCCGGAAGAGCGGGAGCCCGTTGGCAAGCAGAAATACGGTGATAAAGACAACGGTAAGAACAGAAATTGAAGCGGCTCCCAGAAGGGCGGCTTCAGCGATTTTTTCGGAGACTGCTTTCTGCCTCAACTTCGCATGTGTCCTTTCCAAAATCAAGTGTAGAAGATGAAAAGACCGCCCTCAAGACCCGGGAGAAGCCTTTCCGGCTTCTCCATGGAGTCCTGAGCGGCGGAGGGCCGCTGCTCGGACTATCCTATTTCCTGGGAAGGGGAATGAAGTCCGCGGATTTGACAATCGCCTGCCCGCGGGGCGAAAGGATGAAGTCTATAAAGGCCTTTTCGGTGCTGCCATTAACCGGATTGCCCTTGGTCACAAGGTAGAGACTTCTCGAACCAGGATATTTTTTGGAGAGCACATTCGCAACAGTCGGCGCGATTCCATCGATCTTGAGCTCCCTGCCGCCAGCCTTGACAACCTCGGGGGCAAACCCCATGCCTACATAGCCGATGGAGCCCGGTGTGGATGCAACCTTGGCTGCAACTTCGCCGTTTTCCTTGGTCACAATCGCGTCTTTTGTATAGGCGCTGGCCTTGTCGGGATAGGCTTTCTTGAGGAAGAGGTCGTAGAAGGAACCATAGGTACCGGAGGCCTCATCGCGGTTTACCACGATGATCTTCATGTCCGGGCCGCCAAGCTTTTTCCAGTTTGTGATCTCGCCATGGAAGACCTTGGCCAGATTCTCCCTGCTGATGTTGGCGATTCTCACATTCTTATTGGTTACTACTGTAATGCCATCGAGGGCAATCGGCGTGGCGACAGCGCCCGCGGCGATCTGGTCGGCGTTGAGTTCGGCAGAGGAGCCGGCAAGGCTGTACTGGCCGCCAAGCACTGACTTGACTCCAGGGCCCGAACCGGTCAGCTCATACGAGGCCTTGAAGCCGGGATTGCTCTTCTGAAGCTCCTCGATCGCCTGCTGGGCAATCGGGCCGACAGTTGTGGACCCGCCCCAGGTAAAATTGCCGGAGAACTGGGCGAAGGCGGCGCAGGCCATGGCTGAGCTCAGCACAATCATCAGAATCTTCTTCATCTTTGTACCTCCATGTTCCGGCGCTAAAACTAGAAGTCCAATATGTGATTTTTGCGAGAGCTTTGTTAAAATATCATTAAATACGGATAGAGCTTTTCCGTTGACAGACTGTAAAAGCGCGATATTATGAATTTAATCACATTAATCATTTGGGGGAAACGCATGAAAAGAATCCTTCTTCTTCTTTGCGCATGCACAGCTCTCGTCCTTGCCGGATGCGCCAATCAGGAACTGTCGGTGAGCAGTGAGGAGGCGGTGAACAGCGATTTCGAGGCTGTCGTCAAGTCTGTGGGCACTTCGAGCGCTCCGGCGGTTTTTGCCGCCTACGACGCCAAGTATGGCACCACTCTCAGCTCCGATTTTGCCAGCCAGATCAAGGCGCTCAAGACCGATACTGCTGCGGCCAAGCTGAGTTCCTCAAGCTCGAGCTCTGGTTTCGCCGAAGACCTTCCCCGGCAGCTATTATCATGGGGCTGTCCTCGACCTCGACAAATATGATTCTAGCAATGAAGATGCTGAATGCCTTGAGACCGCGGTCACCAAAGGCGCTGGCTACCAGAGTGCGACCGAGTGGAGAAACGAGGTCAACGCCTGCGTACTCAACCCGAACTTTACTGTCGATCAGGCCAAACTCGATACGGCACAGTCCGACCTCGATTATTACTGCAAAGACTCCAATACCAACATGGAGTACGGTTTCTTTAAGAATTATGTGAATATTTTCAATGTTGTTACCAAGGCTGATAATTATACATGGTACTGCACAAAAGTTGTGTGGAGAATGTGGAATGATTATGGCATTGATATCGATTCCAACAGCGATGAAATCGATTATACCAATTCCGGTCTCTACAGCCTTATAAAGGCCTATTACACCGCGCGCTATCCCTTCTCGTCGAGCAAGCGCAGCGCGGCTATAAGCGCCTATATTGAATCGACCCGGAAGACAATTGTCCTCGCCGAGGAGATTATGTGCTCTCCGTATCTTACAAAGGTATACGAGCTTATTCAGAATAACGGCTGAAGAGAACAGACTGAATGATGTTCCCTTCCCTTAAGCGCGCCGCCCTCGCCGGATTCGCGGGCATCTGTTTTGCCGCCAGCGGGGCGGCGCGCGCTTTTCCTGATCCCCAGGCTGAGCTTGCAGCTTTTCCTTTCGGAAAGCAGATAATTCGCGTCAGCAGCACAGGCATAAAGCCTGTTGCCCTCTGGCCAGGCAGAGCGCGCGCCCACGATTCATTCTCCTACGAGGGCGGCTTTGTCGCTTGGGAGAGGGAATCGCAGACGCTGTACCGCTGGACAGATGGGAGCCTCAAGCCACTGGGCAGGATAGCCGACAACACTGTCTATCTGTCGCGGGACTGGGCGCTTGGCGAATCGGAAGCCTTTGCCAGGGGAAGCGGATTTACCTTCAGCCTTTACCGTCTGAGCTTTGGCATCAGAAAAACCGCGGCTTTTGCGCTTGACTGCTTTGTGTCCGACGTGCTCTTTCTGAACGGCCGCTGCTATATAGCAGGCGCCGACCGGGCGGATACGAGGAACAGTCTCTACGAAGTGGATACGGACAGCGGAAAATGCAGGCTTCTTGCCTCCCTGCCCAAGTCGCGCGACTTTGGCAGGATTGTCTCCGATGGCACTGTGCTCTGGTTTTTCCTGAGCCCTTCGATCCCGCACAGCATGCCGCCCGCCATACTGAGCTTTCCGCTTGGCGCCGGTGGAGCAGGAAAGGGCAGGCGGATTCTGGCGGCTGGCCTCGATGCAAAAGAACTCTCATGGTATGGCTTTGGCTTCTGCTGGGACGGGCTTTTCTGGCTGCCCGCAGCGGGCGGAAGCGGGCCTGCGACACAGGTAACGCTCTACGCATTCGAGCCTGGCGGCTCAGGGACCGTTCTCTCGGCGGCTCCGCTGCCCACTGGTGTCACAAAGCCAATCTGCGCTGCGGGCCTGGATTTTGCAGCCCTTGGCTTTCTCAGCCTGAAGAACGCAGGCGCCTACAGCATTCTCCGTTTTGTCCCGGGCAGCAGGAAGGGCGAAATCCGCATTGAGGAGACGGCTCTGCCGCTGCGGCCCTAGACGCTCACAGGCTCAGCTCTTCTGCTTACCCTCGATAAAGTCCCCGATAAGATCGGCCACCATCGCGGCGCCGACGCTGTTGAGATGTATGCCGTCGACGAGAAGATAAAAGCCATTCGCGGCCGATATCTCGTCGAAGCTTCTGCCCAGCAGAAAATGCGAACGCGCTGAGGCGCTCTGCGCCCGGCTGAAATTCTGGAACTCCGTATGGGCGCGGGGAGGAAGCGATTTGAGATAGGCCGCCATCTTTTCGTGGAGGGGAAGGTAGCTTACGCCCTCCGCAGCTGCTATTTCTCTTACTACCTGTGAATATTCGTCGCTCCGCAGAAAAACATAGGTTCCCACTGTCTCGCCGATAGGCGGGATTGAAAGAAATGCAATGCGCGCATCTGTCTCGTTCTTCAGCCTCCGCGCGATAAGAGTCAGATTCTCGCGGTAAAAGAGCAGATTGGGCACCTCGGGCAGCTTGTGCAGGGCATAGTAGCCGAGCACGGCCTTAAGACCGAATGTGGCATTTACATCGTTTGTACCGATTAGTATAGTTATTACCTTGGGTTTGAGTTTGATAATGGGGTCCAGACGCGCGGTGAGATTATACGCAAGCTCGCTGTTTACGCCGCCGTTGGAAAACTCATACTGCGGCATGCGCTTTGAGAGAATATCGACATAGTTGACGCTGACTGCGCCGTGGGTAATGGAATCGCCTGCGCAGACGACAAGAGGCCGTCTCTGCTCCCGGACCTCTGCCCTGTGGGGGTCGGATGCCGAAGCCTCCCGCACCGCCTCTTCTTCTTCGCGTTCTTCGAGCAGAGCCTCGGGCCGGTTTTCGGGCAGTTCGATCTGCGTCCGCGAAAGCGAAAGAGCGAGCGAGACAAGTATAACTATAAATACAAGAGACAGAAAAACAGTAAGTACAATGAATGATGCCTGCACTGTCTTAGGGCTCCCCGCTGAGTTTGCGCTCGACTTCCGCGAGCTTCTGTTCCAGCATATCTATGCTCTTTTCGATCCTGGCTTTTTCCTTTATAAGCCTTTCCTTTGTGTCGGCGGGGGGCTTGGCCGCGCTGAAACGCGCCCTGACCGATGCAGGGCTTTCGCCGCCTTCGAGAGCCTCGACCGCGCGTTCCCTGGCATCCGCGTCCTTAATGGATACAGCCATCTTCATGCCATCCCAGCCGATTGAAGGCTTTACGCTGAGGGCCGCAGCCCTGGCCGCGGTGCCGGCGGTGGTCCTCGGAACGCCGATGGCGCGGTCCACATAGTCTTCGAAGCGGGTCTTGTATTTTTCGCAGAGAGTCTGGGCTTCGATCATCAGCTTTCCGAACTCAAGCATGACTTCGCCATTCTGCTCAAGGCAGTTCTTTTTAATTTTTTCCGTGAGCTCTATAAATTCGGGCTGTGAATCGAAAACATTTTCGTAATAGCCTTTTTTTTCGGCAGCTACGAGCAGCTCGTGGAATATCTCCCAGAACTCATTGGTATGGGCGCGGCCCGAGACAACAAATCCCCTGCGCTCGCAGTGGAGATGGTGGGCGTATTCATGCAGGGCGGTATATACCAGCTGGTTGTCGGAATCAAAATTTCTGTTATGGATAATGATTTCGCGTGTCTGCGGCTTATAGAGGCCATTGACCACCGACGATTCCTTGCCCGAAAAAATAAGGCTGAATTCTGTCTCGCAGGGAGCTGTGTCGAGCAGAATTCGTTTCACTTCATCCTGATTCATTATATTCTATTGTAAAAGCAAAGGCAGGCCAGAGGCAAGCGACCAGCCGCGGACTTCAAGGCCCAGTGGGAGCACAAAAAAGAAAGGCCTTCAATCGGCGCCGGTCTTTAGAGCAGTAACAGCCTGCATGAGAATCTACAGCCTTGCGGCAGTTTTTATCCTCTGCATCGGAATGGGCGGCGCTGCCGCCTCAGAGGAATGCAGCCTCCTCACTGTCCTCGACGGCGCCGTTCTGGACAGCAGAACGAGTCTCAGCTCCCTTCTGCGCATTGAAGAAGGAGGGAATTCGCTGAATTTCGCCGCTCTCGCCAATAGAGATGGGCTCCTTGTCAGAGCGGGCGCTGATTATCACAGTGCAGCCGCAAGCGGGAGAAGCGCAGATTTTATGGCCGGCCCCAGCCGGCTCAGAGGAGCTCTGCGCATGCTCGCCTCGCCGACGGGCTATTCGGCTGTTCTCTCCTGTCAGGATTCCCCGCTCGACGCCGATTCGAGCTTGGCCTCCGCCGTCTCGGGCCTCGGACTCACTCTGTCTCTCCCTGCCTCGGATTCTCTGGCGGCTCCGGGCCTTTCGTTTTTTGCCATTGCTTCCGGACTTGAGCCCGGCTGTATTCTGAACCTTCCGGGCATCGGGCGGGACTGGACTCAGAACAGCCTGCCCTTTTCTCTGGCTGGAGGCGGGGCCCTGCTGTCGGATCATTTTGCGCTGATCATTGCCCTCTCGGCGCGGCGCTCTGCCGCGGAAGAGAGCGGCTGGAGGCTGGATTCGGCAGCCCGGCCCGCAGGCAGCTCCCTGATGGCCGCCTGCGTATCGGAGTGGGGCGGGCCGGGCAGTTCGGGCAGAGCCGGCGCGGCCGTTCAATGCGAGGCACACGGAAAGCCTTCCTTCGCGTTCCGGCTTGAAGGGGAATCGAGGGCGGGGACGCTGTCAGCGGCGGCACGGGCCGGGATCGCAGGCCCCGGCTTCAGGCTCCCCATCGAAAGCGCACAGAAGGCGCCCTGTCCATCCTGCGCGGCAGGCCTTGCCCTGGACTTGGATTTTGCGCTGAAGCATGCTGCCCTGGCCCGCTTTTCGCTGCGGCTTGAGCTTCCTTCTGCGGAGCTCTGGTCTGGAAAGACGGAGCGGATTCCGACGCGCCAGGCCTTCAGGAGCGGCGTAAAGCTCGGGCTCAGTCTTCCTCTCGCTGCGGCCTCAGGAGGAAGACGCCGTCTCCGCCTGAGGCCTGAGTTCGAGCTGCGGGGACTCGCGGCTGGCCATGGAAGCGCAGACAGTCAGTCCGGAATGGCAGATTCAGACAGCGTGGATAGCAGCGGCTTCGACGGCACAGAGGGAGATACAGGACCTGTCATGGAGAGCCTAAGGCTGTCCTGCGCATTGGATGGCAGGGAAGGCGCGGAGAGAGCCCCCTGCTTAAGCTATTCACTTAAGCCCCTTGTCGAGCTGCTTCCCGCCGCGGGAAGCAGGACTCAGGGCAGCGCGGGCAGAATGGCGGACATCAGCATGAGCCTCGAATCAGAGGCCCGTTTCGGCCCGGCCGAAGGAGCCGCCCCGGCAGTGGAGTTCAGCCTCAAACTTGTCTTTCCCGATCTGCTGGATCCAGAGTCCGGCCCTGGATCGGAAGTCTGGACGGCAAAGGCAAGGGGGAGGCTCAATCTGGAATGGCAGCTCGAAGAGGACTCTTCCCTGATGATAGGCCTTGAACTCAGGGAGAGCCCGCTCGGCCTTTCCGAGGGAAGTGCCGCCGCCGATTCGGCGGCGGCGGGTGATGAGCCCTGCAGCGCGGATTCAGACGGCACTGCAGACCGCGCTTCCCGCTGGAAAATAAGGCTGGCATACCGCAGAAAATTCAGTTTATAACAGCACTGAATATTCAGGATGCCATGCCTTCTGTCTCAGCCCTTTACCGCAACGGCCTCGACTTCGACCAGAGCGCCCTTCGGGAGGCTTTTGACCGCCACGCAGGAGCGGGCGGGTTTCCCCGTAAAGTACTCCGCGTATATTTTATTGAAGGCTGCGAAATCGGCCATGTCCGCGAGGTAACAGGTAGTCTTGAGCGCTGATTCAAAAGACGCGCCAGCTGCGCTGAGCACAGCGCCAAGGTTTTTCATGACCTGCTGGGTCTGTGCCTCAATATCTGTGCCGACGAGAAGCCCCGTTTCGGGGTCGAGCGGAATCTGCCCTGATGTAAAGACAAGCTCCCCTGAGACGAGCGCCTGCGAATAGGGACCAATCGCAGCGGGCGCCTCTTTTGTGGATACAACCTTGATCATGTCCTCTCCTTTGGAAAATAATATAAGTACTAAAGCTCTATACCAGATGCCGGGGACGCCCTATTCTCTGAGAGCGCCATAAGCCTGGGCGGCTATGGCCCTCAGCTCGGCTGCTGCCCCCGGGAAACCCGCAACAAGGCTTCTGTTCCTAAACGCGCAGTATGGCTTCCCTGAGAAACTTGTGCATTCGCAGCCTGTCTCTCTGAGCAGGAGAATGCCGGCTCCAACATCGTAGGGCTGCAGATCGACCTCCCAGAAAGCCTGGAGCCAGCCCGAGGCGAGAAAGGCCAGGTCGAGTGCGGCCGAACCCATTCGTCGCAGATCGCGGGCCGCATAGAGCACCCTGCCTGAGGCCGCAAAAAAGGCGCCCTGCGTATCGGGCGAGCGGAAGGGCGTGCCGGTGCCGACGAGAGACAGAGAGAGGGGACAGGTCTCCCGGCGCTTTAGCCTTATGCCGCCCCCTGCAGGAAGGCAGGACGCCGCCGTCTTTGAGTAAAAGGCGCCGCAGTCCGCTTCGGCCCACCACCATTCGCCGCTTACAGGCCTGAAGATGCAGCCAAGAACCGGCTCATCTTTTTCGAAGAGTGCCACCGATATCGAAAACTGGTCGAGACCCGAAAGGTAGTTTGTTGTTCCATCGAGGGGATCGACCACCCAGGTGAACTCGGCGCCCCGCTCCTTCAGTGTCTCCTCGCCATAGAAGCCGGCACCGGGCAGGCAGGCCCTGAGCGCCTCGGCGAGACGCGCTTCGGATTCCCGATCTACAAAGGACACAAAATCCTTGGCGCTTTTCGCTTCGCCCCAGCCTGGATCCCTCTTCCGCCACTCGGAAATCTGAAAGCCGCCTGTCTCCGCCATCACTTTCTGAATCGCCGGAAGCAGGTCTGCTGCATCGCTGTTGTTCATCATGCAAAAGCATAGTCGGGCTTCTTTTTTTCCGCAACGGGCGGCGGCTGCAGCTGGATGCTGCTTTTGACTTCACGCGATTGGCAAAAAGCTCTATTATAGGCACTAAAGATTTGGGCATAGTGAAAGTGGAGGATGCCATGCGGGTAGACGCGGCCCAGAGCGCTCTCATTATTATCGATGTTCAGAATGATTTCTGCCCGGGCGGCGCCCTGGCTGTAAAAGATGGCGATGCTGTTGTCGCGCCGATCAACCGCATTTCCCGCCTCTTCCGGCATGAGGTCCTCACCCAGGACTGGCATCCCGAGGGACATGTCTCCTTTGCCTCCTCATGGAAGGGCAGAAAGCCCGGCGATCTTGTCGATACCGCAACAGGTGCGAATCCCTGTCCCGGCTCCGCCAATGCTCAGATGCTCTGGCCTGACCACTGCGTTCAGGGCTCCATAGGCGCGGATTTCCATCCCGATCTGATCACAGACCGCGCCGGCCTCATCCTCCGCAAAGGCAGACAGAAGGGACTTGATTCATACTCAGCGCTTTTTGAAAATGATCATAAAACTCCGACTGGACTGGAGGGCTGGCTTAATGGGCTGGGTATTGCCCGGCTCTATTTTGCCGGCCTCGCCACAGATTACTGTGTCTATTATAGCGCCCTCGATGCCCTTCGCCTCGGTTTCGCAGTTGTCCTCGTTGAGGACTGCGTCCGCGGCGTTGGCCTTCCCACGGGAAGCGTGGAGGCGGCACTCGCCGATCTCCGTTCCCGAGGCGCTTCAATTATCGCCTCAGGCGATTTGGAGGATTGAAGAAGAATGACGAGCGCGCTCTTCACAGATTTCTACGAGCTCACGATGGCGCAGGGCTACTGGAAAAAGGGCTACCTGCACCGCTCCGTATTTGACGTATTTTACCGGCGCCAGCCATTTGGCGGCGGTTACGCGATTATGGCAGGAGTTGAGCCGCTTATTAAGGCGCTTGCGGATTTCCGCTTTTCGGAGGAGGACATCCGGTATCTGCGGGGCCTCAATATGTTCGACCCCGCCTTTATCGATTATCTTGCCGGCTTCAGATTCAAAGGCGATATCTGGGCTGTCCCCGAAGGCGAACTTGTTTTCCCGCAGGAGACTCTCGTACGTGTCGAAGCCGATCTTATCGAGGCTCAGATTGTCGAGGGAATTGTTCTTAACTATGTGAATTTTCAGACACTGATTGCAACCAAGGCTGCGCGTGTTTACCGCGCCACAAATTACGGCGCTATTATGGAATTTGGCCTGAGACGGGCCCAAGGTCCCGATGGCGCGATGTCGGCGAGCCGTGCCTCCTATATCGGCGGTGCTGCGGGCACATCGAACACCCTCGCGGGCGAGCTCTATGGCATCCCCGTGCTGGGCACGATGGCACATTCATGGGTAATGACTTTTCCCTCGGAGCTTGAGTCCTTCGATGCCTATGCCGAGATCTATCCCGACAAGACAGTATACCTCATCGATACCTACGATACGCTTCAGAGCGGGATCAAGGCAGCCATTGAATCGGGCAAGAAGCTCAAGGCCCAGGGCAAGCGCTTCGGCGTCCGCCTTGATTCGGGCGACCTTGATTACCTTTCGCGCGAGGTCCGCAAGGCACTCGATGCGGCCGGTCTCACCGATGCCTTTATAGTTGTGAGCAATGATCTGGATGAGAACATCATCGAGCATCTGGTTGCTGGCGGGGCGCCCATAGACCAATGGGGAGTTGGAACGAGGCTTGTCACAGGCGCCGAGGATGCATCCTTTACCGGAGTATACAAACTCATGGCCATTGAGCGCAGAAATGGCGTGCTCGAACCCACCATAAAATTCAGCGATACCCCCGAAAAAACCACAACCCCGGGGGCAAAGCAGGTATACCGTCTTTTTAACAAAGATGGCAGCGCGCTGAGCGATGTAATGGCCCTTGTCGATGAACCTGCGCCGGAGGCCGGAAAAGAGATCACTATTAATCACTTTTCTGCGGATTACCGCTGCACGGCAGTTACGCCCGCCCTTGTTCAGCCTCTGCTAAGGCAGTACATGAAGGCAGGAAAAATAAGCGCGGAACTGCCGGAGCTTAGGGAGATACGCGCCGGCCTTAAGGAAAGGTTTGGACATTTTGACGCAACCTACCTCAGACTTCTGAATCCCCATATTTATAAAGTTTCTATTACTGATAAGCTCAAGGAACTCAAACTTGGATTTATCAAGAAGTACATGAAGGACTAATGGCGGCGCGGCCGCGCCTCTCCGGTGCGGCCGCCTTGCCAGTCTCTGCCCAAAGGCGGCCTTATGTCTCTCGAAGAAATCCGTGAACAGAACAAGCAGCTAGTTGTCGAGAAGGCGCTTGAACTCTATCTGAAAAAAGGTATTGAGAAGACAACTATAAGCGAGATTGCCGCGGCAGCGGGCCTTACAGAGCGCTCTGTTTACCGCTATTTTGAAAGCCGGACCGATGTCGTAATAGCCGCGTCCTACCGCTTTTGGGACCGCGTCACGCAGGAGGTCAAATCCTATATCGAAAAGCGTTCCATTTCGCGGCTCAGCGGACTCGAAAGGATTCGCATTCTCCTCAATTACTATTCACGGATGTACTTTATGAATCCCGATGGAGTGCGCTTTATCCTCGATGCTGAAATGACACTCTACAAGGCGGGTGTTACTGATTCGGTAAAAAACAGACCGCCGGTACGCTTTGACAAATCATCAAGTCCGCTCGCCATGGCAATCCGCGATGGCCTTGCCGATGGCAGTGTAAACCCCACTGTCGACGCCAAGGAGCTCTATTACAGCGCCTACGATTCAATCCTCGGCACTATGGAGCGGCTTGCTCTCGGTACCCCCAGTGCTGGCGATATTAACAACCATAAGCGGATGCAGGATCTCTGCGAACTGTATATGCGCGCCTTTGAAGGCGGTCCCCGCTAGAAACCTGCCTTCCAGTGAGCAGGCGCGATTGAATTTCCTGTCGCAGAGGGCTTGTTTTTTATCGATACTTGTCATACCATATGACACATCTGAACCAGAACGGCCAATCCGGGACGGGAGAGCAGAGTACTCCCGCCCAGTAAAAACATGCCCTTCTGGATTTTCTTTGATTTTAAATGTCATTGTGACTGACATTTAGCTGTTTGAACCGGAGGAAGGCTATGGAGAATATCGTCATTGCGCTGGCCGGAAAGGGAGGAGTGGGCAAGACATCCCTGTCGGCGGCCATAGTTGGCAGACTGCTTGCTGCCCGTCCCGAAGCCCGCATCCTTGCGATAGATGCAGATCCCGCGGTAGGGCTTGAAACCGCCCTGGGCGTGCATGCCGAGCACACAATCGACGAAATCCGCGGAGAGATAGCAGACGCGGGCGAGGGCGACCGCGAAAAGAAACGGGCTCTCGAACTGCTTGGAGAAAGCAGGATGCGGGTACTCGATGCCATGGTAGAGGATAGAGGCTTTGCATTTATCGCCATTGGAAGACCTGAGGCGGCAGGCTGCTACTGCAGCGTCAATGATTACCTCCGCGAGGTAATCGCTGGACTCGCCGATCAGTTCGACTATGTTGTTATCGACGGTGAGGCCGGAGTCGAGCAGATTAACCGGCGCGTAATGGAAAAAGTGAGCCATCTTGTGCTTGTAACAGACCCCAGCAAAAAAGGCACCCAGGTAATAAAAACGATTAAGAAGGTCGCCGATGAACTCACAATGTATAAAAAAATAGGAGTTGTTATAAACCGCGTTACTGACCCTTCAATAAAGGGCCAGATTGATACCGGCGACATACCAGTGCTGGCCTGTATCGAAAACGACGCGTCGCTCGCTTCTTTCGATGTACAAGGCAGAAGCGTTCTGAATCTGCCGGAAAATGCCAATGTTGTAAAAGGCGCGGAAGAGATATTAAAAGCTCTGGGCGTGCTGTAATAAAGGGGCAAAAGTGAAAGACCTTAAGCACTTGTACTATTTTGAGAATCTGCTTGGCGAGGCCAACAACGATCTTGTCAGGCAGGCACGAAAAGAAGGGCGCTATGCTCTGGGTTTTACCTGCTTCCATATGCCGGAGGTCCTTCTCAATTTAGATAAATGTTTTTCGGTACGCCTTAGGGCACCGAGAACAGGTTCGATGGAAATAGCGACATATTATATGTCCAACGCGACATGCGAGTATTCGCGTGCGCTGCTTGAGCGCGCCATGGAGGGCGGTTACCGTTTTCTTGATGCGCTGGCTGGAGTCGATGCCTGCGAGTGCATGAACCGCTGCATGGAGAATATCGAACTCCTTAAGACCTGTGACACCGATGAGCGCTTCTTTTTCTGCAATCTCGATGTGCCCTTTTCGGATGATGAGGACTGCGTTGCTCACTACTGTGAACAGCTGAACAGAAAACTCCTTGTGCCGCTCAGGGAAAAAATGAATATCGATGTCTCCGATGCGTCGATACGCAGGGCTGTAGAAAAACACAATGAGCTTTCGCGCATTATACGGGAAATAGGGGATTGCCGCCGGCTTGAGAATCCGACAATAACAGGCCATGAATATCATATCCTGAGTCTTGTAAGCTGGTGCTGTCCTCAGGATCTTATTATGGACAAGCTGCGCGAGACACTCGAGGAGCTTAAGAGCCGGCAGCCTGATGCAAAGAAAAGCTACCGCGCAAAGGTAGTTGTGGTAGGCTCGGAGATCGATGATCCCGAGCTTATCTCGCTTATAGAGGAAAGCGGCGCCCTCGTCGTAGGGGACCGCTTCTGCTATGGAACTGTGCCTGGAAGAAGCGAGATAACTCTCGATCCGGACCAGCCAGCCTTTGAACAGGTATGCAGGCAGTATCTTAAGGACAGCCTCTGTCCGCGGCTTAACAGCCCGCACAAGGTTGAGCAGCGCTACGCGACTGCGGAAAAACTCTGCCATGATTACCATGCCGATGGAATTATCTATGAGCAGATGAAATTCTGCACCTACTGGTCCTATGAGCGTGCCCTCGCGAGCCATGTCATGTCCCTTGAGCGGGGCATACCGACTCTGTCGATTGACAGACCCTATATGTCTCGGACAAGCGCTGGCCAGCTTCGAACAAGAGTTCAGGCATTTGTCGAAAGCCTTGAGATAAAGAAGATAAAAGCTCGGAAAGCGGGGGCAGTCTGATGAGTGAAACTGTACAGGAAAAGCGGAGGGCTGGAACTGCCGCCTCCGGGGCCGCAGCAGGCACGGAGCGCCCAGGCACAAAAAGAAAAGCTCACGGGCTTGGAAATCTCTACCGGGCCGATGGCCGCGCGATGAGATACCGCGAGTGGCGCGGCTTCAAAGATACTATGTATGATTACTGGCGCTGGCTTAAACTGCTCGGCCTTATGGCTGCAAGGCTCGGGCCTGTAATGCCCCAGCTTATAAAGGCACTGAAGCGCTACCGCTGGATGGCCTCGTATCTCACAACGCCGGCCTTTGTAGACCGCCATACAATAGGCCTCCGCAAATACGAGCTGCGCTACTGTCATGAGCAGTTTTATGCGCTAATTCAGTCATCGGTGTCGATGGTGCGCGATTTTCTCGAACGCGACAGACATCTCAATCCGAGGTCGAAGCGGGCTGCGCGTCTTCGCGAAAAAACAATTGTGTTCGACGAAATGATGCCAATTCATATTATGGCCGGTTTCCCGACACTCAAGGGCATCCCTCTTCAGATGATCCCCATATTTGAGGCAGGCGAACTGGACCAGCAGGCCAATATGTACTACATCGACGCCATCGAGCATTTTGGTCTTGCTCCCGATGTCTGCCCCCTTCCGGGCGCAGAATGCGGCTGTGCTGTTGTCGATGATTACCCCGATGTTGCAAAGCTCTACATCTCGAGCACAATGCCCTGCGATGGCTCCGTTGTGTCGACAATGTACACCGAGCGCTATTTTAAGAATCTTGACTGCTATCAGATTACTCCGCCCCAGCGCTTTAATGAGGAAGAAGTACAAAAGTACGCCGTCAAAAACTTAAAGGGTGCCATTAAGTTTATCGAAGACAGAATGGGCGTCAAATTTGACTGGGACGCATATTTTGAAGTGGCCAAACGGCACAATATCGAGACGCAGTATATGCTCGATAAATGGGATGTTAACTGCACTCCCTATCCGCAGATCTGCGGTGCCGCCCTCGCGCTTCACCGGGAATTTGAGTGGCAGATGGCGAGTTCGCTCGATCCTTATTTTGCAAAGGCCGATAAAAAGGTAAACAGGCTCATGATGCGCGGCTATGAACACGCAAAGAAAACAGATGACCGCGCAAAATACCGAGCCATTGTTTGGAGCTGCCCCGCGCACTATTATTCCAACTTTACCTTCTGGGCCCAGAACTGCTGGGGAATAAAGACTCTTGTCGATATGGAGTGCATGCTTACGCATCATTTCTACGATGTTGAGGATAAGGAAAAGAGCCTTGTCGATATGGCCAAGGGCTATGAACGCATGACAATGCGGAGCCATTCCAACGGCGGCTATGTCAATGCCCTCGATGAATGCTGGAAGATGTGCGAAAAGTTCAATGCCAATATTGTTTTTATGTACAATCATGTTTCCTGCAAAAATTTCGCGGGACTCCAGGGCCTTTTTGAGGATCAGGCCCGTGAGCGCGGCATCCATCTGATCTGGGTAGAACACGATCTTATGGACCCGCGCACTGTATCGCGCAAGGCGATGCGGGACAGGGTAAACCGCTATATGACAACTGTTTTCAGGGCTGAACCGCTTGATCCCACCCTCGTCGATTACGACGATGATCTTACCTGGTAGAAAGAGAGGAATACAATGAAATACTTTGGCGGCTGCGATGTCGGCTCAACTTATACTAAATGTGTTATTATCGATGAAAATGGCGGGATAATGAGTGCTGTTACCCTGCGCAGCAAGATCAACTCTGAAAAGAGCGCCGAGGCCGCTCTCGATGAGGCGGTCAGGGAAGCAGGAAAAAAGGACAGCTCCCTCGATTCTATTCACAAGCTGGCCTACCTTATCGGAACCGGCTATGGACGGAATAAGGTGCCTTTCGCCGATGAGAACATCTCCGAGATTTCCTGCCACGCCATGGGTGTGCATGTTACCGACCCTTCGGTAAAGGCCATAATCGATATTGGCGGGCAGGATGTAAAGGGAATAGCGATAGATTCCGATGGCACAGTAAAAAACTTCGCAATGAACGACAAATGCGCGGCGGGCACGGGCCGCTTTTTCGAGGCTATGGCCAACGCCTTCGAGGTGTCACTCGAGGAATTCTCGAATCTTTCGCTGAGCGCCAAAAATGTAATACCTATTACGGCCCAGTGCACAGTCTTCGCAGAGAGCGAGGTTATTACCCTTGTCGGTGAAGGCAAGGCAAGAGAAGAGATAGCGGCTGGAATCGAGCTCGCAGTTGCGAAACGATGTTTTGTTATGGCCAAGAAAGCCGGTGCAGCAGACAGCATTACGCTCACGGGCGGCTGCGCCAAAAACAAGGGACTTAAAGAGGCCATCGAAAAGGTACTCAATATAAAGGTTGTGGAACTCAAGACCGATCCCCAGCTTATGGGCGCTCTGGGTGCCGCCGAGTTTGCCCGGCAGAAAGGGATGGAGGCTTGATATGGCCTGGTACTGGATTGTGCTCATTGTGCTGGGTGCCTTTTTTGTGCTTACATTCGTGGTATATATTACCAATTCAGATATGAAGCTTGTGGAAAAAATATACAACAGGCTTCTCGCTTACCATGACAGCCGGAAAAAGGCCGAAAAGCTCTAATGCAGCTCTATGACGGGCTTATGGAGAGGACCGCGGCAGCGCTCTCGGCTTTGAAGCCGCGGAGCTTCCTCTTTGGAAAGGCTCCCCCTTCTGGAGGGCACGATGAGCTCATACTGAGGAGGGACGCGGCCTTTGAGCTCGGCGCGGGTTCTTCACAGAGCGTCTCCTTCAATGCTGTTACGGAAAATTCCGCCCTTGTTGGACACAATGAGATACTCCTTTATGGGCCCGATCTCGGCGAAATAAAGGGAGACCTGCCATTTGCGCGCATTGCATTTATTCTTGTGGATGCTATTGATGCAGCGGGAGAACAGGCGGCCTATAACAGTATAAAGGATATTGAACTGAAGAAATATGGCCTTTCTCCTCAGGGCTATATGACACGGCCTGCTGCCCTGAGCCTGCGGGAAGAGGTGCGTGTCTCCAGCATGGCGGTTTCCGCCGGCCTTACCTTTGCGCAGGTGGGCTCATTCTTTATTGGCAATTATCTTGAAAACCGCCATGTAAGGGCGGTAAAGCTCATATTTGTTACAGACCCCCTCGCCGCCTTCGATGAGCTTGAGCATATTGGCGGCCTTTGCACAGGAATTACAAGGGCACTCAATCACGCCCTATCGGATGTAAAAATGGACTGCCGCGCCTGCGAGTGGAAGCCGGTGTGCGATGAAGTCGGCGGGATGCGCGAGGCGCATAAAAAGATGGCCGGGAATATCAAGGAGTGAGAATAATGAGTACCTTAAGGACAGACAGCGAAATTCAGAAGCTGGTCGACAGCTATGGAGACTGGTTTAAAAACGGGCGCGGAAACAGGGCAGGAAACGCAGCGCGCATGAGCGCTGAGCTCTGGCCCTATACCTCAACTTTCTCTCCCATCCGCATCAACAGGCTCAGCATAAAGAACCGTGTTGTTATGGCTCCGATGGGAAATCTTATGATGTGTGAGGAATCGGGCAGGCCCAGCGGAAAAATGGTTCAGTATTTTGCAGAACGCGCGAAGGGCGGGGTAGGGCTTATTACCTCGGGCCTTGTTCCGATAAGCCATGGAATTGATCCGACTGTTAGCGAAGTGCGCAACCTCACCATGATGCCGCGCATCGACGGTTCGAGGACAGTGATGGCCGGCTGGCGGGAGATTTCGCAGAGCTGCCATGCCTATGGCAGCCGCTTCTTTATCCAGCTGACGCCCGGACTCGGGCGCGTCGGGGCTCCAGGCTGCCTCATGAGCGAGGGAAAGCTTCCGGTTTCGGCCTCATTCAATCCTAATTTCTATATTCCGGAACTTCCCTGCATGCGGCTTTCTGCCCGCAAACTGAACAGAATTATCAAGAATGCAGGCCAGGCTGCTTTTGATGCCAAGGCCTGCCTTATCGACGGAGTCTATCTGCATGGCCATGAGGGCTATCTGCTCGAGCAGATGACCAACCGGGCCTTCAATCACCGCGTGTTTGGCAAATACGCCGACTGGCAGCGCTTTGGCATAGATATGGTAAAGGAGATTAGAAAACGCGTTGGCCCCGCATATCCGATTATGTACCGCATCGATTTGAGCCTTGCCCTGAACGAGACCTATGGCGGGCGCATGGATGAGGTTAAATCGCTGCGGCACTTTAAAAATGGCAGAAGTGTGGCGGAAACGCTTGGCTATATGGACAATCTTGTAAGGGCCGGCGTCGATATTTTCGATGTCGATATTGGCTGCTATGACAACTGGTGGCTGCCCCATCCGCCAGCCGGCATGCCTGCAGGCTGCTTCCTCAATGTATCCCGGATTGTCAAAAAGCATTTCGCCGACTCGGGTATTCTCTCCAACGCCAGACTGCCTGTGCCCGTTGTTGCAGTTGGAAAGCTTGGCTATCCCGATGTGGCCGAGGCCGCGCTGCGCAGCGGCGACTGTGACATGGTAATGCTGGGGCGGCCTCTCCTCGCCGACGCCGAGTGGTGCAACAAGGCCTATGCCGGAAATGTGACGGCCATCAGACCCTGTATCGGCTGCCAGGAGGGCTGCGTAAACGAGTTTGTCGAGGGCGGCCACATCCAGTGCGCCGTAAACCCCCGCACCGGTTTTGAGGATGAGATGCCCATGCAGCCTGTGCACGCCGAAAAGAGCAAGCGCATTGCGGTAATTGGCGCCGGTCCGGCCGGCATCACTTTTGCGTCGACTGCTCTTCGCCGGGGGCATAAGGTGGAGATGTACGAGAAGAGCGGCAGACCGGGCGGCAAAGTAATACCTGGTTCTGTACCTGCAGTCAAATTTGATTATCATAATTATCTTGAGTGGCTTAAGAACGAGCTTGAGGAACTCAAGAAACTGCCTGATTTTAAAATTAACTATAACGCTGAGGCAAATATAGAAAACCTCAAAGCTTCGGGCTATGATGCGATAGTGTTCGCTGCGGGCACGAAGAATGCATGCCCCCCCATTCCCGGGCTGGATAAAATCCGGACTGTGCAGGGTGTCGATCTGCTCATGAAGCCCGAGCTGCTCAATGATGCGGCGAATGTGGTTGTCGCGGGGGGCGGTGTGGTCGGATGCGAAACCGCCTACTGGCTTGCCTGGGAGATGGGCAGAAAAGTCAGGGTAGTGGAGATGCTGCCGAACTTTATGCAGGGTGCCTGCACCGCGAACCGCGGCCATCTTCTGCATTACATGGAGAAGGCGGGCATCGAACTCTACAACTGTTCGAAGGTGACTTCTTTCGATGCTGGAAAGGTCAACATCGAACGGAATGTCTCGAAAGGCGCGCCCGATCCCTATAACACCTGGCAGCCTGTTCTGCCCGGCAATATGCCCGATCCTCTCGCGCCCAAGATGGGGCCCCAGATGGAGAAGCTCTCGCTCGATGCCGACCTTGTTGTGCTCGCGATGGGCGGAAGGCCCGATTCGGGCCTCTACGAGGCCGCCCTTGCCTGCAATGCGGCGCCTGAGCTCTACAATATCGGCGACAGTTTCCAGGCAGGCAGGGCTCTCGAGGCCACCCGTGCCGCCTGCAATCTCGGCCTGAGGATTTAAGGCGCTTTCCAGACTGTGGCTGGTCCGTCCTGTGAAACCAGCCGCAGTCTGAGAGCAGTCTGAGCCCCGGGAAAGGGCCCTGCCTCTGCTGGCCCTCCAGAGCCCAGGCCCGGCTGCACCGACAGGCCGCGAGACTCTTGAGACGGCCGCACCACAGGGGCTGGGGCTATGCGTTATTCATCAAATTGGCTATATTTAATAAAGCTGATCCAGTGAAATCAGGAATACCTCACCTTTCCTTTTAGAATCCACCACGATCAAGCCTATTTTTCATTCTACAGGATGCCAATGACAGACACTAGTTTTGAATCGCTCGGGCTTTCGGAGCCAATACTCAAGGCCCTTATCGATGACGGCTACAAGCAGCCGACACCGATTCAGGCCGCTTCGATCCCGAGCCTCCTCGAAGGCCATGACCTTCTTGGCTGTGCCCAGACGGGCACGGGCAAGACAGCAGCCTTCGCGCTTCCGATTATTCAGAAGCTTTCGGCCGAACCGGCCAAGCTCAGAGCGGGAGAAGTACGCGCACTTATCGTGTCGCCTACCCGCGAGCTTGCCGCTCAGATAGACGAGAATTTTGGCGGGTATTCCAAATATCTCAGGCTTTCACGCGCCTGCATCTTCGGCGGCGTTGGAAAGATGCCCCAGGAAAGGGCGCTTTCGCATGGTGTGGATATTCTGACCGCGACCCCCGGCCGCCTTCTCGATCTGCATAACGAGGGAAGGATCAACCTGAACAGGGTGGAGATCTTTGTCCTCGACGAAGCCGACCGCATGCTCGATATGGGCTTTATCCACGATGTGCGCAAAATTATCGCTCTTATTCCGAAGGAGAGACAGACGCTGCTTTTCTCCGCGACTATGCCGGACAGCATAGCGGGCCTCGCCTCAAAGATCCTAAAAAAGCCGATACGCATCGATATTTCGCCGGACAAGCCGACAGTCGATCTGATAGACCAGAGTGTTATCTACGCCGAAAAAGACGAAAAGCGCTGGCTCCTCTCGGCCTACCTTGAGGGACAGGGCGTAAAGCGCGCCCTTGTGTTTACGCGCACAAAGCATGGCGCCGACAGACTTGTAAAGCAGCTCGAACGCGATGGAATCCGCTCTGCCGCCATTCACGCGAACAAAAGCCAGAACAACCGCATACACACTCTCGAGGGCTTCCGCTCCGGCGAGATACGCGTGCTTGTAGCGACAGATCTTGCCGCGCGCGGCATCGATGTCGATGATATTACCCATGTTTTTAACTATGAGCTTCCGAATGAGCCCGAGACCTATGTGCACCGCATTGGCCGCACAGCCCGCGCCGGAGCGAGCGGCACGGCGATCGCCTTCTGCGCAACCGACGAAAAACCGCTGCTCAGAAGCATAGAAAGACTTATTGGCAAGAAAGTGCCGCCCGCTGCCGGCCCCGAGATTGAGGCCGCGAGAAAGCTGGCCGCCGAGATGAAAGCGGCTGAACCTCCGGCTCCGCGCGAGACTCGGCAGCATGAGGACGGAATCCGCCAGCCCGGAGCCCATGGCTCAGGTGCACGGCACGCCGCTGCCCGCTGCTCACGGCCGGAGCACGGCGGCCGGCCGGAACGCAGCGCCGGAGCAGGGCATGGCGGCAAAGCCGGGCGCGGTCCAAGGTCAGAGCGGGGCATGGAGCCTGGCCGCGGCGGTTTCCAGACTGCCGGCACTGCAGCGCCGCGCGGCAAGGGCGGCAGTCCCGCTGCGGCGCGGCCTCCCAGACAGGAACGGCAGCGTAGGCCCTCTGCCTCCTTGTCCCGGCCCTTTAGCGGACAGCAGGGCGGAGCGCGCAGACCGGGCGGCGGAAGAGCCGCGAACGCCATCGACGAAGTGTCCGGCAGAATGGATATGAGACCGGGAGCCTTTCAGCGCCGCGACAGCCGGCCTCCAAGGCATTCTCAGGGTCAGCGCTAGGAAATCCGCCATAAGGGACTTGAGACTGCGGGCAGGTGGAGCATCCGCCTGCCCGCTGCGCTGATCCCCCTGCCGCAGGCTGCCGGGCCCGTCCGAGGGCCCGGTTTTTTCGCCTTTTAGCCGGAATCTCAGTATAATAAAACAGATATGAAGTATCTGCTTATTGCCAATCCCGTATCTGGCGGCGGACTCGCGCGCCGCCAGATAAACACTGTTGTAAAGATCTTCGAAAGGCATGGCCACAAGGTGGATGTGCGCATTACACGCGCACCGGGCGACGCCGAGGTCTATGCGCGCTGGGGAGCGTCTGCCGGCTACGATGCAATAATCGGAGGCGGGGGCGATGGCACAATCAATGAAGTACTCAATGGAATGTATGGCTCCGATAGGCCCCTGGCCATTATCCCCTGGGGTACGGGCAATGTCTTTGCGAAAGAGATGCGCTTTCCGCGCAAACTTGGAGCCCTCTGCAGAATGATAATGAAGGGCGAGACCCGGCGTCTCGATCTCGGCGTGGCAAACGGCCGCCGGTTCCTGCTCATGGCGGGAGCAGGGATGGATGGCTATACCCTCAGGGCTATAAAAGGTCAGGGGCTGAAAAAACGGCTTGGAACATTTGCCTATGCCATGGCCGCCATAAAAGCTTTTGCCGACTACCGCTATCCCGAGATACAGATTGAGCTTGCCGATGGACGCAGAGATTCCGGCAGTTTTGTTCTTATTTCAAATACCCGGGTTTACGGCAATGTCTTCTCTTTTACCCCGCGGGCCGATCCCTCCGATGGCCTTCTCGATGTTTTTGTTTTCAGAGAGACAGGCAGATGGAATACGCTCATCCTCGCCCTGCGCTACCTCGGCATATCCCTCATCGATCCCAATGTGGCGCGCACACCGCTGGGCCTCAAGGAAGACAGACTGTACCGCTGCACGGGCCTTACTGTCCGCTCATCGCGCGAAGTTGTGAGCCAGGTCGACGGGGAGGTCTACTGCGGCCTTCCCCTTGAGTTCTCTGTTATCCCTTCCGCCCTGAATGTGATCCTGCCCCACCGCTTTGTCTGGACGGCTTCGCGCTCAGAGCGAGCCTGAAGCTCTGCGGAGCGGGGCTCTCAAAGCGCAGCTCCTCTCCTGTCCTCGGATGCCTGAGCACAAGCAGTGTCGCGTGGAGGCCAAGCCTTCCCAGCGGATCGCTCTTTGCGCCATAGCGGAAATCGCCCGCGATAGGATGTCCCGCAGCAGCAAGCTGGGCGCGTATCTGGTGCTTCCGGCCTGTCTCGAGCGAGAGCTCTACAAGGCTGAAACCGCCTCCCCGGCCAAGCACGCGGTAATCGGTAAGAGCTTCGTGAGCTCCTCTCGCTCCCTCCTGAACAACGCGGACCCGGTTTTCGCCGGATGCCGCCAGCCATGATTTGAACTGTCCCGACTCATTTTCCAGCTCGCCCTCCACGAGAGCTGCATAGCGGCGATCCTCTGCGAGTTCGGCCCATTTTTCCATGAGTCTGCGCTTTGTCTCTGCATTTTTGGCGAAGACCAGAACGCCAGAACTCTCCCTGTCGAGCCGGTGCACAACGGCCGCTCTGCCGCGCGGATTGGTCCGGCGGATCTCATCTGTCACTACATCGTAGAGCGACAGGGCGCGCGAGCCCTCTGGCGCGATCACCGGCAGGCCCTCTGGCTTTACCAGAGCTATCAGGTCATTATCTTCGTATATAAATTGAACTTCGGAGCGGCTTACATGCCGGGGCCTGCGCTCTTCGGGAACAGCTCCACCACGGACGGAGCCGGGCGCTTTCGGCCTGGCCTCCGCAAAACCGCTGCTTCTTCTGCCTCCTCCGGCGCTGTGGTTCCTCTCGAAGGCAGCTGCGGCTCGCGGATCATGGGGACAGCCCTTGGGATAGGGATGCCCGGGAGCGCCATATGGAATGCGGTTTTCGTGCCGTCCTGAACTGTTTGTCTTGTGTCCACTCATGCAGTTGAGTATAGTACTAAAGCCTGTATGGAGGATATATGTCTGCAGCAAAACACAGGGGATTCAGACTGGCGCTGGGCATTCTTGCGGCTCTGGCACTGCTCTGGCTCGCGGCTCTGTTAATACCCATTGGAGCGAAAGCGGCTCTGCCTTCGGGCTATGAAGCCTTCCGCGACGATGCCCTGGCGGCGAGATTCTGCCCTGTCTTCGACTGTCCGCGCGAGTATGGCCCGATTACTGCGGTCTATTACCGCGCATCAAGGGCGAAGAGCGATGGGAGCATTTATATTGCCTATCATCCTGTCTGGGCCCGTGAGTGGAATGACGCCCCGGGCTTCAAGCCAGCCCTAAACCGGGCCCTCTACACCGGGGGCCTCTCACTGCAGAAGACGATATATGGCAGAGGCGACATTGAATCGATCGGCCTTAAACTGAGCGGGGATGCCTCCACCATTCTCGAAATGCGCTACGAGACAGCCCGCAATTATAAAGCCTCTGATTTTTCCGTCTCACATCTGAATGTCGTGCTCGAGAAGCCTGCGCAGATGCGTCCGCATTTTACGGTCGTGAGCTGGAACCATCTTTTCGGGCTTGTACAGGCCATGCCATCATTCAGCGCAGGCGGAGCCGCGGGGACGGCCGGAATTCCAAACGCGGCAGTTTCCGCCGGGGAGTGGGAACCCTATCCTGCCGGACAAGTACCAGTTAGTTATTTTACGCAGAAGCTCTGGAAGTATTATGAGATGTGGAAGAATCCCAGAACTCTCCTAAAAAAGGACAGAGCCCATTTTGAATGGGAGCGCCCCGCCGCCGAATGAGCCCGCGCAGCTGAGGGGGCGTGCGCTGGGCGCCTCGTCCCCGCAATGTCGGCCGCTTCGATGGCCGCCGTTTCAAGGATGGCCGCTGCCGGGGGGAGCGGTGCAGGCTCGATATCGGCCCAGATAAAAAGATGGTCGGAAGGCAGTTTTGAGCGCTGGTCCATATTGAGCGGGATTTCTTTTTCAATAACGCCGCCGTTTTGTACGGTGATATCGTTGGAGCAGAATATGTAGTCGAGCTGGGCAAAACGCGGTCTGGGGTCAAAGTAATAATGCGTTCTTCTTTTTTCTGGAGGCACATCGAGTGCCTCGAGAACGTCCCGGAAGGGCAGGGCGAGGAGTGGGTCGTATTCAAACTCCGATTCGCCGCGCACCGCTATGCCGTTAAAATCGCCCATTATCACGCAGGCGCGTTTCCGCGCGAAGGACGCGAGCTCCTCTACTTCGTGTACACGCTGTTCAAGCCCATCGGGACCTCCGCGCTGGGATTTGAGATGGACAACAAAGACCTCAAGCCCGCCGCCCTTTGGCCCGAGATCCAGCCGCAGCAGGTTGCGCGAAAAATCCACCGGAATGTCGCGGGCTCTTGCGCCGGGGAAGCGCCCGTTTTTTAGAAGCGCTCCCACAAATATGCCCCGTCTGGAATTCTGTTCATATATATAACAATTATATTTGTTATTAAGGTAGATGCGGTTAAAGGCGGAGAGGGTTTCCATGCCGCCCACTTCACAGAGTCCAACAAGATCAAAATCCATATCGAGAATTGTCTCTGCGATTTCGGCGATTTTGTTCCGGGGCTTGTTGGAATTGTAAATTGAACTGTTCATCGCGAGGTAGTCCGCCTCGTCAACACCCTCGAGTTCGGTACGCGAATAATCGCGGTCCAGAAGCAGATAGAAATCCTGCGCGTTAAATGATGCGATGCGAAGAGGCTGTTCCACGCAGTAACTCTACTGTTTTTAAGGCGCGCGCGGAAAGCCCCCGCCCGGGGTGGCCGCCTGCGGGCCTGCCGCGCTGATGCTTCCGCGGGAGGGGACGGTGGTTTTTTAAGGACTATTTATTGCGCCATCCGTTTACAAATTCTGACATTGACCCCGAAGGAAGTCCCACCTGCCAGATCACGTCCCTCTCCAGTTCCTTTCCTGATTTGACTTCGATGAGCCGTGCGACAGTCTCGGAGATGCGGGAAGTCTCGCGGGGAGCCGCCCCATAGACCTTGGGCGCAATGCTGCTAATAACTAGCACAAAATCTGCCCTGCTGCGGCGGGCAACATCCAGAGCTTCCCTGTCGCGGAGCGTAAACCACTGCGGCGCTCCGGCACTCGGCTGGGGGACATTGCCCCTTCCCGCGGGGAGAGCAGCCGGCTTAAGGCGGCCAAAGCTGAGACTGGCTGTGAAGCCGCCAGAGCGTATGCTCTGAAAAACTTCATCCTCCCAGCCGGGCGCTGAATGCACGGAGGAAGAGGCCGCTGCGGCCGCGGAGGCGCCGCCTGCGGCGGGGCCCGCTGTGGAATCGGCCTGCGCAGGGCCCGTCTGGGACAGATCGCCGAGCACAAGTAGTGAAGGTTTCTGTGCCATGCCGGCGGCTATCCTTTCGATACGGCTCCGAGCATGCTCAAAAGGATAGTGGACAATTCCCTTCTTGGGCTTGAAGCCTTCGCTTGGCTCGATTATCGCCTCGATATCGATTCTGCGCGAAGCGGCGGCTGCGACAACATGGGAAAAGAGAATGTCGCCCTTGGGGCGGGCATGAGGGGCAGCGTCTGTAAGGAATATGATATCGCGCTTGTCGGCCTTCCAGTCAAAATCTGCTACCGCCGAATAGAGAGCCTCAAAAAGCGCCTCCGGTATATCCCGGCCGCCCTCAATCCTGGCTTCTTTTATGGGCTTCATAATCTCCGCGATATCGGCGGTAAAGGGATATTTCTGCGAGATATAATCGTCGGGCCAGTAATCCTTGTAGAGCACGAGGCCGATGCGGCAGCTCGAATATTCGGAAGCGCGTTTCTGGAGTATAGGCGCGAGTCCCCTGCGGATGTCCTCGATATAGGGGACCATGCTCTCCGTTGTGTCCAGACATATTACGAGGTCGAGGCTCTGGCCTCTGCCTCCGCCAATTATCGCGTCGAATTTGCCTGAGGTGCCTCTGTCTGCCGCGGGCGGAGCTTCCACCGCCTGGATCTCGGGCTCGGTTATTGCGCCAGGCACCGGCTCTGGAGCGGGCTCTGCAGGCAGTGTGGGCTCAGGGGGGAGAGGCTTTCTGGCAATGTTAATTGTAAAGGGATTGTCGAGATAGGGGCCTGAATAATCGGCATAGGCCTTCGCAAAAGCTCTGATGTTCAGAAAGGTTCCCCTGCCCACCGCAATGGATCCCGAGCGGCTCCAGGGGTAACCATAGATAATAACAGCTGGTATTAAAATATGAAAAGTCCTGCCAAACTGGGCATCCGGCCGGGGCGTCGAGGAAACAAGCGAATAGCGGCTGTAGGCTGAATTGAGAAAACTGCCGTTGAGTATGCGTTTTTCATCGCCGTTTACCGCATTGTAGGCGGCCGCCCTGTAGGCGAAGCTGTCTGCTCTGTGGGCGGGGTCCTTTGTCGATTCGGTGAGCAGTACCGACGCAAGCCCGGTCTTTGCGCGGATAAAGAGATCATAGCCGCCATCGGCCCTGGCCTCAAGGCGGAGATCGGCGGCGGCAATGGCCAGTGCAGAGGATGGAGCCTCCGTACTGCCCGCGGCCTCGGCGGCAGCGGGTCGGCGGACAGAGAAAAACAGCAGAATAAGGCTGGCGCAGACGAGCGCCCTGCCCTTTATTTCGCGGGTTTTCACTTCCTATTTATCGGCCCCTTTGGCGGAACGGATTAAATAAAGCCCCTCAGCCCAGGATACTGCCCGAAGTCGATATCGTTGCAACCTGCAGGGGAATAGTTTTGCCGCATCCGCGCAGGGCTGTTTTTACGGCGTTTTCGAGACCGCCGCAGCAGGGCACCTCCATGCGGACAACGGTGACGCTTTTGACCGCGTTCGCCCTGAAAATTTCGCCGAGCTTTTCCGAATAGTCGGCACCATCGAGCTTGGGACAGCCAACAAGCGTAATATGGCCCCTGATATAGCGCTCGTGAAAGTCGCCGCGGGCATAGGCCGCGCAGGTGGCCGAGACAAGAAGGTCCGCCCCATTAAAATAGGGAGCTTCTGCCGGCACAAGCTTGATCTGCACGGGCCACTGGGAGAGCTCAGAGGCAGGCTGCTCTGCCGCGCTGCCCGCCGCTTCCGTTCTGTGCCGCTGCACAGCTTCTCTGTCGTAGGCGGCCGCCTCCCGCTCGGTAAAGCTTATGGCACCGGCCGGGCAGGAGGGCAGACAGTCGCCGAAGGCGTCGCAGCAGTCGTCGCGGAGCAGGCGGGCCTTCCCAACCACCATCCCAATCGCCCCCTCATGACAGGCTTTTGCGCATGCGCCGCAGCCATTGCATTTATCCCCGTCAATATGGATAATCCTGCGCTTCATCGCATTTCCTCCTTGTGAAAAATAAAAGCCGAATATAAAAGGACTATACTGGCGGCTTCAAAAAGAGTATGTTGTATTTACAACAAGGAGCCCCAGATGGAAAAATACCTGCCTGTTATCAGGGAATCGCGGCTCTTCGATGGAATCGGGGACAGGGATATCGAATCCATGCTTCTCTGCCTTTCCGCCCATAGACGGAGCTACCGCAAGGGACAGTACATCTACCGCAGCGGCGAGGAAATAAGCTCGATAGCCCTTGTGCTCTCGGGCTCAGTGATTCTTGTGCGCGGCGACTGCTGGGGGAACGAAAACATTATAGCGGCTGCAGGGCCCGGCGAGAGTTTTGCGGAGAGCTATGCCTGCGGCGGTACCTGCATCGGTCTCAATGTCGTGGCCGCGCATGCCAGCGAAATTCTCTTTATGAACATCGCCCGGGTCCTGAAAACCTGTCCATCGGCCTGCGGCTTCCACAGCCGGCTCATTCAGAATCTGGTTGAGCTGCTCGCGTCCAAAAACCTCGCCATGAACGAAAAAATCTCCTATATGGCCGAAAGGAGCACGCGGCAGAAACTGCTCTCCTACCTGTCCGCCGAATCGACAAGGCAGAAGAGCAGATCCATCAACATTCCCTTTAACCGTCAGGAGCTCGCCGATTATCTCTCTGTGGACCGGAGCGCAATGTCGAGCGAGCTCTCGCGGCTCCACAGAGAGGGGGTTCTCGATTTCGACAAGAACCACTTTGTCCTGAACTCTATTTCCCGAGAAGTTTCCTGAGATCGGCCTCGGGCGTACTGATCGGCGCGATGCCGTAATTCTTTACCAGATAGCTTAGAACCCCAGGCGAAATAAACGCCGGTAGTGTCGGTCCGAGCAGTATGTTCTTGATGCCGAGATGAAGCAGAGTGAGCAGCACCGACACAGCCTTCTGCTCATACCATGAGAGCACAAAGGAGAGCGGGAGCTCATTTACGCTGCAGCCGAATGCCGACGCGAGGGCAAGCGCTATCTCAATCGCGCTGTAAGCGTCGTTGCACTGACCCACATCCATGATCCGCGGAAAGCCTGCCACCGTGCCGAGATCGAGATCGTTAAAGCGGTACTTGCCACAGGCAAGAGTAAGCACTATGGAGTCCGGAGGCGTCTGCTTTACAAACTCGGTGTAATAATTCCGTCCCGGTCTGGCGCCGTCGCAGCCCCCGACAAGGAAGAAGTGGCGGATTTTTCCATCCTTTACGGCGGCAGCGATTTTGTCCGCCTGAGAAAGAACAGCAGTATGCGCGAAGCCAGTCATCACCGAATGGCCGCCGTTTATGCCGCTCATCGGGTGGTCTTCGGGGTAACCGCCGAGCTCGAGAGCCTTCTGAATTACAGGGCCGAAGTCCTTATCCTCGCCGATATGGACAATGCCCGGATAGGAGACAACCTCTGTTGTAAAAACACGGTCGCTGTAATCAGGTTTTGGCGGCATAAGGCAGTTCGTTGTAAAAACAACAGGCGCCGGAATGCCCGAAAATTCCCTCTGCTGGTTCTGCCAGGCTGTCCCGAAATTGCCCTTAAGCTGCGGGTATTTTTTCAGCTCAGGATAGCCATGGGCGGGCAGCATTTCGCCGTGGGTATAGATGTTTATACCCTTGCCCTTTGTCTGCTCCAGAAGCAGCTTGAGGTCCCGGAGATCATGGCCGGAGATTGCAATAAAGGGCCCTTTTTCAATATCGAGACTCACCTTTACAGGTTTGGGGCTGCCATAGGTCTCCGTATTGGCCCTGTCGAGAAGGGCCATGCATTTGAGGTTGGCCTCCCCCGTAGCGAGTACGAGCGGGAGCAGGGTATCCATGGCCGATTCTTCGCCGATGGCGAAAAGAGCGCGGTAGAAGAAATCGTTTACCTCCCTGTCGGTATAGCCCAGCACCATCGCGTGATAGGCATAGGCGGACATTCCGCGGAGGCCGAAGAGAATGAGCGATTTCAGCGAGCGGATGTCCTCGCTGGCTTCCCATACTCCCTTCATGTCATAGTCATCGCTCCGCGGGCAGGGACTGCCGCAGGAAACACAGCCCGGAAGGAGCCGCTCTTTCTGCCTGTGCACGCTGTCGATCTGCTGCTGCACTGTATCCGCGTTGAAATTCACATTTGTAATAGTTGTGAAAAGCGCGGAGAGCATTGCCCTGTCTGTCTCGGCGTCGGGCTTTGTGCTGTTGCCGCTTGCAGCCCGGGCGAGACCTACAAGCGCTCCTGTCAGCCTGTCCTGGAGCCCCGCAACAGCGGCGCTCTTGCCGCAGACGCCCGCCCGTCCTGAGCAGCCGCGGCCCATCGCCGTCTGTTCGCACTGAAAACAGAACATATCACCCATTTTGTGCCTCCCCAATCCTAGTTTTCGATTTTGATTACGGACGCGGGGCAGCCGCTTTCAGCCTCTTTTGCAAGAGCTTCATCCGCGGGGCCGGGCTGTGCAAAAACTTCGGCGAGGCCATCGGCCGCAATCCTGAAAACGGCGGGGCAGGTGCCCGCGCAGGCGCCGCAGCCGATGCATCCGCTTTTATCAATTGTCGCTTTCATCGCAGAACTCCTTTGGCCCCGGGATCCGTTATTCCGGATCTTCTTTTCCCGGGATCCACTTTGAAATATAGACGCGAGTCCCCTGGAAGTCTGTTGCTTTTACAACACAAACGCGGAAAATTCCGTGCCGGAGAGACGTCTTCTGGCGCCGCCATGGCTTTATTATTTCAATGAAAAAAATCTCTGATCCGTGCAAATACTTTCAGATTAAGCTATAGTCTGGTATGTACCCCTTAATTTCAAATCGCTGTTTTCCCGCACAGTCAGTGCCCGATGGAGGGATAGATGCCGCCGTTTCCTGCAAGATGCGCAGGCTTTCTGCTGGCCTTTTTCCTGTTTGCCTTTTTTCCTCCCTTTCAAGTCCGGACCGCCGCGCAGAGCAGCGTTCAGAACAGCGGCGCAAGAACCGTACGCGTGGCCGTCTACAACAACAGCGTCTATGGGTTCAGAGACAAAAGCGGCATCTGGCGCGGCATCGATATTGAATGCATGACCAATATTTCAATCAGAGCCGGGTTCAAGGTGGAGTTTATCGACTCCACCCTCGATCCGGATTTTCTGGGCAGCCTCGACCGGGGTGTCTACGACATTGTGGCCGATGTCGTCAAAAACCCCGCGCGCGAAGCGCGGTATCTCTTTGGCGAAAATGAACAGGGCAGCTCTAGTGCCACCCTGGCTGTGCGCGCGGACGATGAGCGCTGGGAATTTGGAAATGTGAACCAGCTTTCGCACATGACGGTAGGCCTTGTAAGAAGCAATGCCAACAGCGGCGAGTTCAGCGTATGGTGCAGAGCGCATGGAGTCAGCCCGGCAATCCGCTATTTTCCCGATATTCCCGAGATGTCCCGGGCCCTTAGGAGCGGGGCAATCGACGGCGAGGTCTATGGTGTTCTCTATGGCCGTGAAATCCAGAATAATCCCCGCACTATTATGCAGTTTCTCCCCCGTCCCTATTACTATGTTTTCCGCAGAGATGACAGAGATCTCAAAAACAGTGTCGATGAGGCGATGGCACAGATCCTTGTAGAGAATCCCTACTACCTTTCAGATTTGAAGAATAAATATTTCAGCCAGCTGTCCACGAGGATGCTCCCCTTTTCCTCGGCCGAAAAACGCTACATCGCCAGCCATCCTGCAATAAGAGTAGCCGTGCTCAGAGATGATGCGCCTTACTATTCGCGCACAGCCAGAGGGGCAGAGAAGGGTATTCTGCCCGATTATCTGACCCTTATCTCCTCGGCCTCGGGACTCAAGGTGAGCTATTCTGTCTGCGATACGCAGAAGGAAGCGGTCGAAGCTGTCCGCCAGGGCAGGGCCGAGGTGCTTGGCATCTTCAGCGGAGGAATAATCGCCGCAGCCCAGGACGGCCTCGCGCTGACCGAAAGCTTTTCACCCACAAACACGGTGCTGATCGCGCATATGGGCCGGGATATCGGACAGATAAGAACTGTCGCGGTTGAGCAGCGCAGCAGCGAAACAGTGCAGAGTCTTGTTGAAGGTGGCATCTCAAAGGCCGAATTTATTGGCTGCAATACCGCCCCCGAATGTTTTCATGCGCTGAGGGCGGGAAGGACGGACGCGATTATCTGCAGCTTTCCCTCGGCCAGCTGGATCCTGAATCAAACCAACGCGTCCCAGTTCAGCCTTACCCCCCTGCCTGGTGTGACCCTTGAGCTATGCGGGGGAGTCGCCGCGGATAACAGAATACTCTGTGGCATACTCAATAAATGCATCGCGGGGACAAAGGGCAGTTTTGGCGGAATAGTGACCCATGACACTGTCGAGGAAGGCAGCTGGATCTCCTTTATCTCCAGAATACCCCCGGCATCAATAGCCATTGTCACAGCCCTTCTCTTTGCCCTTGTCCTTGCTCTTATCCTGGCACTACTAGCCCTCAGGAGGCGGCAGAATGAAAGAGCCGCGGTGCTCGCCGTCCAGGCCGAAACCGAACGAGAAAGGATCCAGGTGGAGGCAATGCAGAGGACGGCGGAGGAGCGCAATCAGTTCTTCTCCAATATCAGCCATGATATGCGCACGCCGCTCAACGCGATTATCGGTTTTTCCAATCTGGCCGAAAGCAGGGCGGTCTCGCCCGAGCTGCGCAGCTATCTGGCCAAAATACGGCTGTCCGGCAATCTGCTCCTCGGCCTTGTCAACGATACACTTACTATCTCTAAAATGCGCAACGGCAAGCTCGAGCTGAGCCCCGAAGCGGTGAGCACCGATGAGATCACCCAGACTATTGTCGCCTCGATAGGCCCCAACGCCGAGAAGAAGGGCATTGTCTTTGCTGTGGATGACAGTGGCCTCAGACCCCGCTATATCCTCGCCGACAAGCTCAACCTTCAGAAGATATTTCTCAATCTGCTCTCCAACGCAGTCAAATTTACGCCGCCGGGCGGCCATGTCTGGTATACGCTGAAGGATGAGCCAGCCGGCGCCGCCGATCCCGACATCGCTATTACGGTGCGAGACGACGGCATTGGCATGTCGCAGGAGTATCAGAGCCGGCTCTACGAGCCCTTTACCCAGGAGAGGCGCTCCGGCTATGAGTCGATGGGGACAGGTCTCGGGCTCTCCATTGTAAAGCAGCTTGTCGACCTGATGGGCGGATCCATTGAAGTCTCGAGCCAGATGAACCGGGGTACAGCCTTTACCGTGCGGCTGCATTTCAGCGAAGCCGGCGCCCCGGCAGAAGGCAGCCCGGCCTCTGCCGGCGCGCCGCGGGAAAAACTCAGAGGGCGGAAAATACTCCTCTGCGAGGACAATCAGCTCAACCAGGAAATCGCCTCGGCCCTGCTTAAGGATGCCGGGATGACTGTTGTTGTGGCGGCCAATGGGCGCGAAGGCCTCGATATGCTCGCGGAAAGCCCTGTCGGAGATTTCTGCGCTGTCCTGATGGATCTGCGCATGCCCGTCATGGATGGCTATGAGGCTGCGCAGAGGATGCGCGCGCTTCCCCGTCCCGATGTGGCTGCCCTGCCGATTATCGCGATGACCGCCGATGCTTTTGAAGATGATGTGCAGAAATGTATCAGTGCTGGAATGAATGGCCATATCGCGAAGCCGATCGATATCGACCAGATGCTCGCCCTTATCTCAACTGCCATCGGCTGAGGGGCCCTGTTTATAGTGTACTCTAATGTGTTGTAAAATATGAATGCTCTTAAGAAAGAGCCCTGGAGGATCAAAATGGCTGAACGCAGGCGGGCTCTACCCAAAATCGTTCCAATATCGCAGGTGCTTGTTTTTATGCTGCCATCGCTCCTTATGGAACCGCTCTCCCTTTTTACCGGCGCGGTCAGCCTCTCCGAGATGACGGCGATAGAAGCCAATCCCTTTGTCATCCTTCATATGGCTGTACAGCTGGCTGCGGGAATCGGACTCTATCTCATCCTGATCCGGACTCTGCGGAGCTGTGATGGCTCGGAGGAATCGCTGAACAGAACTAGCAGGACCATGCGGCTTGTGGATCTGCTCACGGCTCTTCTGCCGCTTCTCTCCAATGCGGTCCTGGCCTGGACAGTCTATGGCTGCACGCGGAGCGGTTCGATCAGCCTCAGCGCCTTCGGGGACAGGTCTTCATTCTACTACTGGCTTGCGCTTCTCGAAGGCCTCGATCTGAGCGCCTCGCTGCTTGCCTATATGTGCTACCTCCTTCCGCTCGAGATGAGCCTCAGCTGGCTTCCCTACCGGGACAGGGACATCTCGATTTCCTTCAGCGGCCGCCTTGTCGCGATAATTCTCATGTCGTCTACAGGGCTTGTTCTGCTGCTTGAGTCTGTGGTGGCCGTGCCCGCCAATCTGCAGACCGATTTGGTCACTCTTATGCTCGGAAAGTTTACGCCGATAGGGGTTGGGGCTGTCATTCTCGCCGTAACCGGCACGGTGATCAACACGAGGAGCATTAAAAAGAATATCAAGACAATCGACGATTTTTCACGCCATCTCGCGGACCGCGATTACAGCGTGACCGAGCTTCCCGTAGTGATGCGCTGCGAGTTCGGCAGTCTTGTAAATGACCTCAACGCCTTCTACCGCTCCACAAAACAGGTGCTCGGCGGCTTTGCCGATTCAGCTTCTGCCTCCACCCGCAATGCGGACAGTCTCAGCGCAAGTATGAACAGTGTTAAAAAGAGTGTCGAGGAAATCACCGGGAATATAGGCCAGGTGCAGAACGACATGACAAATCAGTCTGCCGGAGTAGAGGAGGCGAATGCATCTACCCAGCAGATACTGAGCAGAATACAGGAGCTCAATAAAAGCATTGAATCGCAGGCGAGCAGCGTCAATGAATCCTCCGCTGCAGTCGAAGAGATGGTCGGGAATATCGGAAGCATTACTTCCATCCTCGAGAAGAATTCCAGCGCGGTAAAGGCACTTGGAACTGCCTCAGATCTGGGCAGGAAGAGTGTGCAGAGCGCTGTGGCTACCTCCGACAACATTATAAAGCAGAGCACAGGCCTTATGGACGCGAGCAAGATTATACAGGACATTGCGAGCCAGACAAACCTCCTCGCGATGAACGCGGCGATCGAAGCTGCGCATGCGGGAGCAGCCGGCCGGGGCTTCAGCGTTGTGGCGGGCGAGATCAGAAAACTCGCCGAACAGTCCAACGATCAGGGCCGGAAGATAGGCGACAACCTGAAAATGCTCTCGGAGGCAATCGGGAAAGTTTCGGCGAGCACAAGGGATGTGCAGGAGCAGTTCAATCAGATATTCTCCCTCGCACAGACTGTAAGCGATCAGGAAAAGGTTGTCCTGAATGCCATGGCCGAGCAGTCAACCGGCAACAGGCAGGTGCTGGAGGCGATGCGCCAGATCAATGACGCGACTTCGACCGTCAGGGACGGATCGGCCGAGATGCTCGCCGGCGGGGAGCAGATTGTCAAAGAGATGCATATTCTGGGCGATGTCACCCAGAAGATGGACGAGCGCATGAAGAGCATGTCGGCAAGTCTCGAGACCATAACGAGGGCTGTGCACGATGTGCAGGATGGCTCGATGCGCAATAAGGAAGATATAGAGAAGCTCTCGGCCGATATCCGCAGCTTCAAGATCGCATAGGCTGGCGCTGTCCCGGAGCCTCTGCTGCATCAGCGGCGCCGGCGGCAGCCGCGCCGGCCCTATATATAATAGGGCCTCCCGCTATGCCCGGGGCCCGGCTGCCGCCTTCCGCGCGGAAGCGAGGGCCGCGTCGAAAAGCCCGGGCAGCTCCTCGGGCCTTCCTTTGTTATTAAGTATGATTACCGGTACCCCCGCTTTCCGTCTGAGTTTCCAGAAATTGCGCTGGCTCGCTATGCGCCTGAGCACGGCGATAATGCCAAGGTCATCCCGGGCGCAGCCGCGGATGACGCGGGCGTAAAGGGGCGCCTTCACTTCAATTATGGCGCCGCAGAGTGCGGCTTCCTTCATGCGGTAGAGAAGAGCGGCGTTGAGACAGATATCCCTGCCGCCTGCCGCGGCCATCTTCTGCGCAAGGACAGAGCTCACCGCGGGATGCACAATGCCCTCTTCCCAGAGGAGTTCTGCCTGGTTTTTAAATACAATGGCTCCCAGGGCCTTTCTGTCTATATCTCCGTTTTTATCCAGTATTGAGGGGCCAAAATGCGCCCTGAGGGCAGCAGCGGTATCGGGCTGCCTCAGTACTTCATGGCCGACCCTGTCCACATCGATACAGCAGAAACCTTCCTTCTCGAGCATTGCGGCCACGGCGTTCTTGCCGGCGCAGTAGCCGCCTGTAAGTCCCAGTATCATCCCTGCTCTCTCCCGCGGGGGCGTCATGCCGTCTGATGCGGCGCCCCGCACTATCAGTGTATGTCGCCCCATGAGGCGGCCTTTTCGACGCTCACCTTGAGCGGGACGGAGAGCTTTACCGCGTTCTCCATCTCGCGTTTCATAACGGCGGCAGCCCTGTCGGCCTTTTTCTCCGGCACCTCGACAATGAGCTCGTCGTGCACCTGGAGCAGAAGCTTCGCCTCGGGCACTTCTTTTTTCAGCGCTGCGTCTACATGGATCATCGCGAGCTTTACAATATCGGCCGCCGAGCCCTGAATAGGCGTGTTCACCGCGACCCGCTCGGCACCCATCTTCTCTGTTTTGTTCCGGGAATTGATGAGGAGAATGGGCCGCCTCCGGCCCAAAATGGTTGTCGCGTATCCCGTCTTTTCTGTCTCGGCAACTGTCTTAGTTATAAATGTCTGTACACCTGAGTAGGTTTCGAAATAGGCATCTATAAATTTTTTGGCCTCGCCGCGCGGGATTTTCAGCTCATTCGCGAGTCTGAAAGCGCTCATGCCATAGATAACACCGAAGTTGATGGTCTTGGCTGTGCGCCTCTGCTCGGGTGTCACCGCCTCTTCATCCACTTTGAAGAGAAGACTTGCCGTGCGGCGGTGTACATCGACGCCTTCCCTGAAAGCTTTTGACAGGCCGGGATCGCCCGAAAGGTGGGCGAGCACAACAAGTTCTATCTGTGAATAATCGGCCGAGACAAGCAGCCTGCCTTTTTCGGCGGTAAAGGCCTCCCGTATCCGCCTGCCTTCTTCCTCGCGTATAGGAATATTCTGAAGATTGGGGTCGCGGCTCGAAAGCCTGCCTGTCGCGGTGCCTGTCTGCATAAAATGCGTATGGATGCGCGGATTTTTAGCCGCGAGTTCAATAAGGGCATCGACATAGGTACTCTTGAGTTTTGCAAGCGTTCTGCTCTTCAGGATAAGATCGGGCACCGGATCGAGAGCCGCAAGCTCCTCGAGTACGCTTGTATCGGTGGAATAGCCCGTCTTGGTCTTCTTGCCTGCCGGAAGCCGGCGCTCCACAAAGAGCACCTCCTGCAGCTGTTTTGTCGAGGCAATGTTGAAATCATGTCCAACCAGTTCAAATATCTGTTTTTCAAGAGCCTTGAGCCGCAGATCGAGCTCCATGCCATAGGCCCGGAGCTCGGGCACCTCGACATGGATGCCGGCCGCTTCCATGCCCGCGAGAATGGGGATGAGGGGCATCTCGATCTCGTCGAAGAGCTTGAAGAGGCGGGCCTCCTCGAGCTCGGGCTTTGTGAGCAGATAGAGTCTCAGCGTGAGGTCGGCATCCTCGGCGGCATAGGCCGTGGCCCTGTCGGAGGGCACATCGGCGAGGCTGCCGCCCTTGGGTACGGCTTCTTTATATTCAATACCATGATAGTTGAGTCTTCTTTCGGCAAGGGCCTCGAGCCCATAGGTCCCTTCCTCTGCGTTGAGCATCCAGGAGGCTATCATGGTATCGTAGAGCGGGTTCTCCATAGGCGCAGCGTAACGGCCCATCACGGAGTAATCGTATTTTACATTCTGGCCCACAAGCAGTGTCTTCTTCGAGCCGAAGAGGCGGCAGAGCTCTTTGCGGGCCGCTTTTTCGGGCATGACATCATCGCCGAGGGGGGCGGCGAGGGGCACATAGCAGGCCTTTTTGGCTTCATAGGAGAGCGAAAAACCCACCGGATGGGCGGCGAGCTCGTCGAGGGAATCGGTCTCGCAGTCAAAGGCGAAAACTCCAGCATCAATGCAGGCATCTACCCAGCGTGCAAGCTCAGCGGGATCGCTGACCGTGGTATAGCTGCCCGGGCCGAGCAGAGATGCGGGGGCGGGCCTGGGCGCGAATGAGGGAGCAGAGCCCGCGTTGGCGCCGCCTGCGTCCGGGGCAGCTGCGCCAGGAGCGGGGGAGGCCGCCTCCCCGGTTCCGCCTGCCACCGCCGCGCTGCAGCCCTGTCCCCCGTCCGCCGCGCCGCTCCCTGCGGCGCTCCGGCCATGGCCGCTGCCCGTGGCCGGAGCTGCGAAGAGCTCGCCGAGATCGGCCCCCGGGCTCGCGAGGCTCTTCATTCCCTCCCGGATAAAATAGGGGTCGGCTGCTTTTCTGTCGAGGCCGTCAATATAGAAGTCCTCATGCTTCCCGCAGTCGAGCGGAGCATCCGTAACAAGTGTAATGAGTTTTTTCGAGAGGTCAGCGCTTTCGCGTCCGGCCTCAAGCTTTTTTCTGAGGGAATCCGGCTTTACTTCATCAATCTTTTTATAGATGTTATCGAGTGTCTCAAATTCCGCGAGGAGCTTGAGGGCGGTTTTGTCGCCTATCCCCGGCACACCGGGCACGTTGTCGGAGGCATCGCCTGTGAGCGAGAGATAATCCAGAATCTGGCCAGGCAGCACGCCCCACTCGGCTTTTACCTCGTCGACTCCGCGCGGCTCAAAGGCGAAATTGGAGTTCGGCCTCAGCGCCCTGACCGGCCCGCCGACTAGCTGCAGCAGATCCTTGTCCCCTGTCACAATCCAGCATTCGCGGCCCTCCACGCGGCAGCGCTCAGCCAGGGTTGCCATAACATCGTCGGCCTCGTAGCCCTCGCAGCGGATGCGCGGCACCTTGAGAAGGTCGAGCAGCTCTTCAACCATAGGGACCTCGGCATGAAGATCCTCGGGAGTCTTCTGGCGGTTAGCCTTGTATTCCGGGTACATTTTATGGCGGAAGGTTTTGCCGGTCGAATCGAAGACAGCGGCGAAGGCGCCGGGGTTCTGTGCATCAAAGAGCGAAAAGAGGAAGCGGAAAAAACCGTATACGGCCGACACATTGCGGCCCTGGGGGTCACGGAGCGGCCTCGAAATAAAGGCAAAATAGGAGCGGTAGATTATCGCATATGAATCGAGAAGATAGAGCGGACGCTTTGTCGTGGATTTCATACTCAAGAGAATAGCGGTTCTGAAAACGGAATTCTATAGCCGCACGGGGCCGCCGCGGCTGCTTTAAAGCCCGCAGCCCTGCTCCGCCGCCTGAACAGGAAAGACGGCAGGCGCCTCTGTTTCAGCCCTTTACATCGAGCACTGAGCCGCCATCGCTGTCGGCGTATATGGAGCGCCGGCCCGCTGTGTTGCGGTGGACCTCGTCGATCTGTCTGCGGAGCAGCTCCATCTGCTGCTTGAGCAGCTCGCGGTTTTCGGCGTTGCGGGCAAGTACTTCAGTCTGGAGGGCGCCGAGGGAATTCTTAAGCTCGGCCAGCTCTGCCGCAGCCGGCTGTTCTGCGGCCTTTCCTCCGTTTCCAGCGGCACCTTCTGCCCCCGGCGCGGAGACCTGTCCCCCGTTCTGCGCATAGCTCGCACGGTAGAGGTCTTCAAGCGGGTCTATAACTTTCTGGAAGGTGTAGATCTCGGAGACAATCTGCTGCTCGAGCTCGACATGGGAGACTAGCTTGTCTATGTCTCCGCTCTGGATGTCGGTCTTTTCATGGTCGAGGACGGTGAGATATTTTTCGAACTTCTCTCTCTGCTGAACAATGAGTTCGCGGAAGCGGCGGAGTACCGCCTTTCTCTGCTCGAGCTCTTTCCCGCCTTCATCGGCCACGGTTGGGCCTGTCCTTGTCCGGCTTTCAGCCGGCGATATTGACGCCTGCGGACGCGGCCTGGGCAGTCTCGCCCTGAACCTTGCCCGCCGCTTCGCTCCAGGCTCCCCTCAATTCGGCCATCATGGAGCGGATCTTGCGTACTTTCCCGTCGTCCTTGCTCAGATTGGCGTCGAGAAGCTCTCTGCTGAACCACACATAGAGGGAGAAGAGATTCTGGGCAATCTCGCCGCCCGCCTCGAAATCGAGGCTGGCCATGAGTTCGGTGAGAATGTCCTGGGCCTTTCCCAGGGCGTTATTGATCTTCTCAATGTTCTGCGGGTTCTTTTTTACATCATCCTTCATGAGATCGGCAGCCACATCGCACTGCTTTGCGAATTCATCATAGAGCATGACGATGAGCTGCGCGGGGCTTGCTGTTTTTATGCGAGTCTCGCGGTATGCTGCGAGCGGATTGGAGTTCATATAAATCGTTCCCTCCCCTGCGATCCTAGCTCGATTCTCGGAAGCTTTGCCGCGCGCCTTTAGCACAAAAGAGAGGGCAGACGCGGAATTCCCGGAAGAGCTCGGAAAGGATTTCTCAGATGCCCTTTCCGGTCCAGGTCTCTATCCGCTGATAGGCCGCGTTTATGCGCGCGGAGATATCAGTGGCCATTTTCAGCTTTTCGGGTGTATCGCTGTTTCTGTCAGGGTGATACTGCATGAGCAGCTTTTTATAGGCTGCCTTTATCTCTGCCCTGCCCGCGCCCGGCGCGAGCCCCAGAGTGTTATAGGCTTCGATCACATCGGCAGGCGGTCCTGAAGGGCGTCCATAGCCTCTGCCGGCGAAAGAGGACGCATGTGCCGTCCGGGCCTCCTCTTCCTGACGGGCCCTGGTTTCGGCGCGGGCTTTTTCTCTGGCTTTCGCCTCGGGATCGCTGCTCAGAAAGTCATTGATCTCGTCCATGCCCGCCTGTACGTCGGGGTCATCGAGATCGCTCCTGTTCCAGGAACTGTGCCGAGCCGAATCTGAATCGGGGGCAACCCAGGACTTGAACAGCTGTCCCAGGCGGTCAAATATCTCATCCACGCCCTAGCTTCTCCGGCTTCATAATCTACTGGAATGGCCCGGGCTATTCAAGCCGGAGGCGAAATCGCTATTCTTTTATGGCGGGAGAGCCTCTTCTTCTGACAGGCTGCCCGCGGGAGAACATTATTTGAATAGAAGTGGATATGTCGCCGTTGTCGGCGGCGTGAATATGGATATCCAGGGCCGCTGTTTTAAAAAGTTTATCGCCGGCGATTCCAACCCCGGCGAGGCTGTTATAAGTCCGGGCGGAGTCGGCAGAAATATCGCGGAGAATCTGATACGCATGGGCATCAGGACCGAGCTTGTCACTGTCTTTGGCGATGATACCCTCTCCGAGGAGCTCTACCGTTCCTGCGGCAGACTCGGCATCAGCACCAGAGGCTCGATGCGGCTCTCCAATACTCCCGCCTCCCAGTATATCTGCCTGCTCGATGGCGGAGATTCAGGCGGGCAGCTCCTCGGCGCTGTCTCGGCCATGTCCTCTTTTGACAAACTGACTCCCGCGCGGCTTGAGGAACGCTCCGGGCTTCTCGATACTGCGGCGGTTATTGTCGTGGATTCGAATCTGCCTGCCGAGTCGATCAGCTGGCTCGCCGGCCGCTATGGCCGCGACAGACCCGCCGATGAACTGGGCCGGCCGCGGCCGATACTTGTGCTCGATCCTGTCTCCGCAGCCAAGGCCGAGCGCGGCAAGCCGGTGCTGGGCTCCTTTACCTTTGTAAAGCCCAACCGGGTCGAGGCCTCCATTCTCTCCGGTGTCTCCATTAACTCTGACGCCGACCTCCCGCGGGCAGCCGATGCGATCAGAGCGCGCGGCGTCTCTCAGGTCTTTATCTCCCTCGGCTCCGAGGGGCTCTATTTTGAAGGGCCCGGCCGCGATGGCGTCGAGCGGGGAATTCTTCATCCTTCCACAAGCCAGATAGTCAATGTCTCCGGGGCTGGCGACGCGGCTGTGGCCGCCCTTGTGTGGGGCTACCTTTCGGATTACACGCTCCGCGATATGGCCGCCTGTGCTGTGGCTGCCTCGAGCCTTGCTGTCGCCTCGAGCCTCACTGTCAACGATCAGCTCAACGCCGGCCTCATGGCCGATTTGGCAAAAGGAGTTATATATGAACCAGTATCTTGATCTTTCACCCGAAGTATCAGCCGCCCTCAAGGCCGGCAAGGCCGTTGTCGCCCTCGAGTCAACCATAATCTCGCATGGAATGCCCTATCCGCAGAATGTGGAGACAGCTCTCAAGGTTGAAGATGAAATCCGGCGCTGCGGCGCTGTGCCCGCCACTGTCGCCATCCTCGGCGGCAGGCTCAAAGCCGGTCTCGATAAATCTCAGATTGAGATTCTGGGCAAAAAGGGCAGGGCGGTTATAAAGGCGAGCCGCCGCGATTTTCCGAGGATTGTCGCCGACAAGCTCGATGGCGCCACCACTGTCACAAGCACAATGATCATCGCCCATATGGCCGGCATCAAGGTCTTCGCGACCGGCGGCATCGGCGGTGTGCACCGCGGCGTCGAGAAAACAATGGACATCTCGGCTGACCTCGAAGAGCTGGGCCACACCTCTGTGGCTGTTATCTGCGCCGGAGCCAAGGCTATTCTCGACCTGCCCCGCACTCTCGAGTATCTCGAAACCAAGGGCGTGCCGGTCATCGGCTATGGCACCGATGAGCTTCCCGCTTTCTACAATCCGCATTCGGGCATCAGGCTGGTCGAGCGCGCCGATACCCCGGCGCAGATCGCCGCCCGCATGTATGCGAAGTGGAATCTTGGCCTTGAGGGCGGAGTGCTTATCACGAACCCGATTCCCGAAAAGGACGCGATGGACAAGGCGACAATCGACAGGGCCATAGCGCAGGCTCTCGCCGAGGCCGACAGACAGGGCATCCAGGGCAAGGAAGTCACGCCCTTCCTGCTCGCCAAGGTCGCCGAGATCACTGGAGGCGACAGTCTTGAATCCAATATCGCCCTCGTGCTCAACAACGCCCGCCTTGCGTCGGCGGTCGCCATCGAGTACGCCAAGCTGAAATAACGGCCTCTGTCTGGTGCCGTTTCCGGCACCAGACATAAAATAAAATTTCACTTTTTGCCATAAAATTGAAAAAATAATTACAGGAGGCCTTTTCGGGTGTAAAATCCACTGTTATCTGGATTTTATCTGTGGAGGCCTATTTTGAGTATGAAAAAAAGATTCGCTCTGCTTTTGGCGCTCTGCGTCTTCTCTCTGGCCCTCGCGCCCTGCTTCGCGGCGCCCAAGCCCAAAAGAGGCGGCATCGTCGTCGCCGGCTCCAACAAGCTCGGCATACTGGTGCGCAACTTCAATCCCTTCAGCCCCGCCGCCCTCGAATCCGCCTCGGGCAATTTTTACGAGACGCTGATTTTCTTCAACAGCGCAACAGGCCAGGCCAGCCCCTGGCTCGCCGAGAAGTGGTCCTGGTCAAAAGATCTCAAATCTCTCACTTTTACAATTAGAAAAGGAATTAAATTCAACGATGGCAGCCCGATGACTGTCGACGATGTGGTCTATTCCAGCATGCTGGGCAAGGAGAACAAGGCTCTTGATTCGTCGGGCCTCTGGGCCCAGGGCCTGCAGAGCGTCAAAGCTTCGGGCAGCAAAATCACCTATACCTTCAGCGATGTAAACGTGACAGCACTCGAAAATTTTGGCGCCCTCTATGTGGTTCCCAAGGCCATCTGGTCCAAGGTTGAAGATCCCGTCACCTGGCCGAACGGCGACAACCCCGTCGGCACTGGTCCCTTCAAACTCGATCCGGATTCCTTCAGCGAGCAGTCCTATAAAATTGTCCGCAACCCCTATTACTGGCAGAAGGGCAGCGACGGCAAGCCGCTCCCCTATATCGACGGGGTCAAATATGTTGTGATCTCGGCCGAGCAGCTCGGCTTCAACCTGATAAACGATGCCTATGACTGGGCCAATGGATTCCTGCCCAATGTCGAGGAATATGTAAAAGCCAACCCCGAGACGCATAAATACTGGTTTGGCGAGGGCAACCTCGTCTTCCTCTATATGAACAACCTGCTGCCGCCCTTCGACAATCTCAATGTCCGCCGGGCGGTCAACATGGGCATTTCTCAGCGCGAAATCACCCGCAAAATGGTGCCGAGCCCGACGCCTGCCGATCTCAGCGCCCTTAAATCCGCCTATAAGGGCCTCGCGAAAGATGCGATGGCCGCCTATGCGCCCAAGTACAATGTGAGCCAGGCCAAAAAGCTGCTCGAAGGCGAGGGCTACAGGCTCAACGCAAAGGGAATCTACGAGAAGGATGGCAAGGCGCTCTCCTTCAGCATTGTCGTGCCGACCGGCTGGGTAGACTGGGTCGCCGCAGGCGAGACTGTCTGCAGCCAGCTCAAGGAGATCGGCATTGAGGCCGTTGTCACCCAGGAAGCCTGGCCCGATCCCTTCCAGAGCAACCTCGCGACAGGCAAGACCGCGATGGCCTTCAACATCTGCGTAACCGGCACCAACCCCTATTACCAGTTCAACCGCTGGCTCAACTCGGCCAGCTATGCCCCGATCGGGACAAACAGCAATGCCTACTGGAATATGCGCTACAAAAATGCCGATATCGACAAATGGCTCGCCGCATACAGGGCCGAGCCCAGCTCCAAGAAGCAGGAAAGCTTCATGAAGAACATCATCGCGCAGTATATAAAGGATGCCCCCGATGTGCCGCTCTTCTTCAATCCGAACTGGTTTGAGTACAGCACCAAGACCTTTGTGGGCTGGCCGACAGCAGACAACCAGTATGCCTGGCCGACTACCACTTCGGGCGGCGTGCTCGGCATGCAGAAGGCAGTAATCTTCCTGCATCTGTATAAGAAATAGGCTTTTCAGGTCTCCCGCCCTCCGGGGCGGGCGGCAGACGGAGACCTGTCCCCGGTACTGCGTCCGGGCAGTGCCGCGGGGGACAGGTCTTCTTATTCCAGCCCCGTGTTGAAATAAAATTTCAGCATGCTTGTCATTTTTTGAAAATTTGTATTGCACTTTTGCGTGAAGCGCCTGATAATTAGCCGTTAGGACAGCGTGCTTTCCCTGTGCGCTGCCCCCCTTATTGAGTACAGGAGGTAAAGTGATGCGGAAAAGACAGATTCTGGTCCTGATGGTTATCTGCGCGCTTTTCGCTGCGGTAGGACCTTGTTTTGCTGCTCCCAAGCGGGGCGGCATTGTTAAAGCGACATCCAACAAGCAGGGCGTTCTCACAAGGAACTTCAACCCCTTCAGCTCTTCCAGCCTTGAATCCACTACGGGCTGCATCTATGAATCGCTGATCTACTTCAACAGCGCGAATGGATCGGCCAACCCCTGGCTGGCCGAAAAGTGGCAGTGGGCGAAGGACCTCAAGTCCATCACCTTCCAGATCCGCAAGGGCGTCAAGTTCAGCGATGGCAGTCCGATGACCGCCGACGATGTTGTCTATTCGATTATGCTCGGCAAGGACAACAAAGCGCTGGATGTCTCCGGTCTCTGGGCTGAGGGACTTCAGGATGTCTCCGTCTCGGGCGATAAGGTTACCTTTACATTCAAGGATGTGAATGTGACCGCGCTCGAGAAATTCGGCGCCCTCTATGTCGTTCCGAAGGCGATCTGGTCCAAGGTGCAGGATCCTGTCACCTGGACAAACGGCGACAATCCTGTGGGCACCGGCCCCTTCGTCCTCGACAGCGCCTCCTTCAGTGAGCAGTCCTACAAGCTCAACAGGAACCCCAACTACTGGCAGAAGGGCAGCGATGGAAAGGCTCTCCCCTATGTCGACGGTGTCCAGTTTATCGTGACAACGAATGAGCAGGTCGGCTTCAATCTTATCGCCGATGCCTATGACTGGGCCTGCTTCATGGTCCCGAATATCGATGAATATGTGAAGGCCAATCCGAAGACGCACAAGTACTGGTTCGGCGAGGGCAACCTTGTCTACATCTATATGAACAACCTCTCCGCACCTCTCGACAATGTGAATGTGCGCAAGGCTATCGCGATGGGCATCTCCCAGCGCGATGTTACCCGCAAGATGAACCCGAGCCCTGTCACCGCCAACATGAGCGCCCTCAAGGCGACCTATACCAGCCTCGGCAAGGACGCGATGGCCAAGTACAACGTCAAGTACAATCCGAATCAGGCCAAGAAGCTTCTTGAGAAGGAAGGCTACAGGCTCAATTCGAAGGGCATCTACGAGAAGGACGGCAAGGCTCTCTCCTTCAAGATCGTCGCTCCCGCTGACTGGACCGACTGGGTCGGCGCTGCAGAGACTGTCTGCAGCCAGCTCAAGGAGATCGGTGTTGAGGCTGTTGTGACTCAGGAGACCTGGCCCGATCCGTGGCAGACCAACCTCGAGCTCGGCAATACCCAGATGGCTATCAGCTGGGCTGTCACCGGCACGAACCCCTACTACGAGTTCAACCGCTGGCTCAACTCCGTCAACTATGCACCGATTGGCACCAAGAACAACGCTTTCTACAATATGCGCTACAAAAACGCCGATATCGATCAGTGGCTGACTGCCTACCGCTCTGAGCCCGATACCAAGAAGCAGAACGCGTATATCTCGAAGATTGTGACCCAGTTCATGAAGGACACGCCCTGTGTGCCCCTCTTCTTCAACCCGAACTGGTTCGAATACACCGAGACCAACTTTATCGGCTGGCCGACCGAGAAGAATCCCTATGCCTGGCCTGCCATGAGTTCAGGCGGTGCAGCTGGCATGCAGAAGGGTGTGATCTTCCTGCATCTCAGCAAGAAGTAAATGCCCTTGAGAGGGGGCCGGCTGCCGCGGCCTCCTTTTATCCGCGCGGCGGTGTCCGGAGCCTGCGGGCTCCAGACAGCTGTCCGCGTTTCCGGCCTTCCGGCCCGGCGCTGAAAAGCCGCCGGGCCGAATGATAATAATTGGTACTAAAAGGTGAGTCTGCTTTGAAATACCTGCTCAGAAAACTGGGTATGCTGCTCTTTACCCTTTTTGTGGCGCTGACACTCAATTTTTTCCTGCCGCGCCTTATGCCGGGCGATCCGGCCCAGGCCCTTCTTGGCAAGATGGAAGGCGTGCCGCCAGAACAGCTTGATTCAATTAGGGCCGCATTCGGCCTCGATACCAAGGATTCGCTTGGAGTGCAGTACTGGCACTATCTTGTGAATACAGCGAAGGGCAATTTCGGCGTTTCTTTTTCCCGCTTCCCAATGCCCGTGGCCGATGTTATGCGCATCGCGGTGCCCTGGAGTCTCGGCCTTATGGGACTCTGCACAATTATCAGTTTTATTGTCGGCACACTTATCGGAATCGCCGCCGCATGGAAAAGAGAGACAAAACTCGCCTCCTTTACGGTCGGCTTTTTCTCCTTTATCAGGAGTTTCCCCTATTTCTGGCTCGGTCTGGTCTTTGTGTACCTTTTCGCATTTAAATTGAGAGCACTCCCGCTTGGCGGGGCATACGATACCGACGCTGTCAGAGGAAGCTGGGCCTGGTGGGGATCCGTGCTGCAGCATGGCATTCTCCCCGCGCTCACGATCTGCATGAGCTCGATCGGCGGCTGGATGCTCACCATGCGCAACAATATGATCAATGTCCTAGCCGAGGATTATATAACCGTGGCTGTAGCGAAGGGGCTTTCGCTCAGACGCATCAAGTCCCTCTATGCGGCTAAAAACGCAATACTGCCCTCGGTTACGGGTTTTGCCATGTCGCTCGGCTTTGTCGTGGGCGGCGGCCTTGTCACCGAGATGGTCTTCTCCTACCCGGGAGTGGGCTATATGCTGCTGCAGGCAGTGAATGCCAAGGACTATCCGCTGATGCAGACAATATTCCTCTTTATCGCGGCGGCGGTGCTCGTGGCCAATTTTATCGCCGATATCGCGATAATGTTCCTCGATCCCCGGGTAAGGGATGGTGCCAAATGATTCGCGACTTTTTCAAAACTCTGGTATCGAACAGAAAATCCCTGGTCGGCCTTTGCATTCTGGGTTTTCTGGTCTTTGTGGCACTGCTTGCCCCTGTAATCGCACCCTACGATCCAAAGGCAGACAGAACGGTGACCATAAAACCGCTGACCGAAGCAGACCGGACAGAGGACGAACTCTCCTCCGATACGCCTGCCGACGACGAGGATCTCTCGACTTACCGAGTTACCACAACGCAGGATTTCGAAAAGCATACAAAGTATTTTCCGCTCAGGGCCAAACCGAGCGCAAAGCACATACTTGGGACAAACCATGCGGGCAATGATCTTTTCAGCCAGCTGGTCTGGGGCTCCCGGACTTCGCTTCTCGTCGGTCTTGGGACAGGCCTCTTTGTCACATTTATCTCTCTGACTCTGGCTCTGCTAGCGGGCTACCTCGGAGGCGCCGCCGACGATATTATCTCATTTATAACAAATATAATGCTGGTAATACCAGGACTTCCCCTCATGATAGTTATCGCAGCCTATGTGACCATGAAGGGCGTTTTCCCGATTGTACTTATACTGGGCCTTACAGACTGGCCCTATCCGACGCGCGTGCTCCGTTCTCAGGTACTCACCCTTAAAAACCGGGACTTTGTCCGCGTTTCGAAGGCTCTGGGAGAGAAGACGTCCTTTGTCGTTTTCCGCGAAATCCTGCCCAATATGATCTCAATTGTAATGGCTGAGTTTTTCCAGGCCTGCATGTCCGCCATGCTTGGCGAGGCGACGCTCGAATTTATCGGACTTGGAAACCTCTCCGTTGTAAGCTGGGGCACAATCCTGTACTGGGCCCAGACCAATGGAGCCCTCCTAAGCGGCGCCTGGTGGTGGTTCCTGCCGCCCGGGCTCTGCATCGCGCTCATGGGCACTGCTTTTATACTTATCAACTTCGCGATCGATGAGATCTCGAACCCGAAGCTGAGGAGGAGGTAGGCCATGGCGGAAGAAATACAGGGCACTGAAAAAGAAACAGCCATGCTCGAGGTACGGCACCTCAAGGCTGGCTATGGCACCCTCAAAGGTTTTGTGCGCGCTGTCGATGATGTCTCGCTTTCGCTTGCGAAGGGCGGCTTTCTCGGCATAGCGGGCGAGTCGGGCTGTGGCAAATCCACGCTGGCCTACGCCATTATGCGCCTCCTCAAGGATAACGCCCGCATTGAATCGGGCGAAGTGCTCTTTAAGGGGCGGGAGCTTGTGGGCCTGCCCGAGAGCGAAATGCGCAAGCTGCGCTGGGCCGAGATCGCCATGGTATTCCAGTCGGCGATGAATGCTCTGAATCCGGTGCTCTCGGTAGGCGAACAGCTGAGCGACGCTGCTCTCGCGCACAGGCCCGATATGAAAAAAAAGGAAGCCATGGACCTCGCGGTCGAGATGCTCGAGCTTGTCGATATCAACGCCGACAGACTAAAAAGCTACCCGCATCAGCTTTCTGGCGGCATGAAACAGCGCGTCATGATAGCGATGGCCCTTATGCTCAAGCCCGACCTCCTTATAATGGATGAGCCCACGACAGCCCTCGATGTGGTGGTGCAGCGCACGATTATCGAGAAGATCGACGATCTGCGGAAGAAGCTGGGTTTCTCGGTTATTTTTATTACCCACGATCTTTCGCTGCTTGTAGAAATCTCGGACACCCTCGCTGTAATGTATGCGGGCAAAATCTGCGAATATGGCAGGGCAGCCGAGCTCTTTGAATCCGCACACCATCCCTATACGCGGGGACTTATGAATTCTTTCCCGACCCTTACTGGCCCGATAAGCCGGATGGGCGGCATAGAGGGCCACGCGCCGGATCTGCTGGCGCCGCCCCCGGGCTGCCGCTTTGCGCCCCGCTGTCCAAAGGCGGGGCCGGAGTGCTCAGCGCGCGAGCCTGAGCTTGTCGATATGGGCGGCGGCAGACTCTGCGCCTGCCATAAGCCGGAGGTCTCCAATGCCTGAAAATAACAGTTCAGATATTCTGAAGGAAAACTCAGGAGCCGCCTCCAGAGCGGCCGCCCAGGGTGCGGCCGGACTCCAGCCGTCTGCTGCGCCTGCCCTTGAGCTTAAATCGGTGTACAAGCACTTTCCGCTCAGAGGGCTGTCCGCTCACGGCCGTGCTGTACATGCAATGGACGATGTGAGCCTTACACTTGAATCCGGCGGTTCACTCGCCCTTGTGGGAGAATCGGGATCGGGCAAGACCACAACGGCGAGCGTAATCGCGCGCATCTATGAGCAGGATTCAGGCCATATCATTGTCGATGGAGAGGAGGCACGGCCCTTCCGCAGCCGTGCCGAGGCCCTTCAATACAAGAAAAAAGTGCAGCTGATATTCCAGGATCCTTTCGGAAGCCTCAATCCAACTCATACAATCAGACAGATTCTGGAAAGGCCTCTCCTTATCCATGGAATTGTAAAGAACAGAGGCGAGCTCGATGCGAAGCTCAATGAGATACTCGAGCTTGTCGGTCTCTGCCCGCCTGGCGAGTATCTCGACCGCTATCCGCATGAACTTTCGGGCGGACAGCGCCAGCGCGTGAATATCGCGCGGACCTTCGCGCTCGAACCCGAGATCGTGCTCGCCGATGAGCCGACAAGCATGCTCGATGTATCGATACGCATGGGTATAATGAATATGATGCTGGACCTCAAGGCCAAAAGGGGCGTGTCATATCTTTATATTACCCATGATCTCGCCGGAGCGCGCTATATGTGCTCGCGGATAGCTGTTATGTATGCAGGAATGCTGATGGAGGTGGGACCCACCGATGAGGTAATCTCAGAGGCGCTGCATCCCTATGTAAAGCTGCTCAAGGCGGCTTCGCCTGCGCCCGAACTGGGGCTTTCGCGGGGCAGAGTCGCGGCAAAGGGCGAAATTCCCTCGCTTGTAGACCCGCCTTCAGGCTGCCGCTTCCATCCACGCTGCCCCTATGCCAAAGCCTCCTGCTCCGAATCGATGCCCGAGCTGAGAGAAGTTGGGCCAGGGCATCTTGTCCGCTGCTTCGAGGTCTGATTTTTCCCTTCCGCTGTTGACAGAATGAGCGGGAATTGTCATATTTGACCGGACGCTTGGACCGCCATGCAGGCGGCCGAGACGCGAGGTGAATATGACATATCTTCTCCGTCCTCCCCTGGCGCCAGAGGGGGAGGCATGGCGCTCATAGAGCTCAACTCGGTCTGTTTCCGCTACGAAGACGCTGCTGCGGATGCCCTCGATTCAATTACTCTTGCAATTAAAAAGGGTGAATATGTGGCGGTTGTCGGCGCCAATGGTTCGGGCAAATCCACACTGCTCAGACTCCTCGATGGAATCCGTACCCCAAGCGGGGGAAAAGTATATATTGACGGTTTTGATACTTCCAATCAGGCCAACAGCCTCGATGTAAGGCGCCGTGTCGCTCTTGTATTCCAGTCGCCGGCCGATGAGATTGTGTCTTCGATTGTCGAGGAAGATGTTGCCTTCGGTCCCGAGAATCTCGGCCTTCCCCGGCCGGAGATTGTGCAGAGAGTAAGGGACTCTCTCAGGGCAGTGGGGCTGGAAAATGAAGCGCGGCGGACTTCGCTCTTCCTCTCCGGCGGCCAGCAGCAGCGGCTCGCGGTAGCAGGCGCGCTCGCGATGCAGCCGGAATGCATCGCTTTCGATGAGGCGACGGCCATGCTCGATCCGCCATCTCGGACGGCGGTGCTAAACCTTATCGATACCCTTGTTGAAAATAAAATAACAGTTATTCATGTCACACATAATATGGATGAAGCCGCGCGGGCGGAGCGCATTATCGCCCTGGACCGGGGGCGTATAGCCTTCGATGGAAAGCCCGATGTCTTTTTTAAGGGCTCTGCAGCCAGGGCTCTTGGGCTCGATCTGCCAGACGGCTTTGCGGCGGCTGGAATTCTGGGCCTTGAGCCGGTCCTGCGCGAAGACGCTGCCGGCCTGGCCGCGCGTGCCGCTGCGCGCCGCAATGGAGGGAGAGAAAGAAGGAGCGCGGACGCCGGAGAGCATTCGTCCGGCACAGCAGAAAGCGGAAACGCTGGCGTCCCGGCCTTCATCCTCGAAAATGTGAGCTATACCTATCTTAAAAACAGCCCCGGAGAATTTGCGGCGCTGAACTCCATATCATTTTCGCTTCCACGGGGAAAGCGGCTTGCAGTAATAGGCCGGACTGGCTCCGGAAAATCCACTCTGCTCAAACTGCTCAATGCTGTGAGCTTTCCGGATGAGGGCAGAGTGATCTCCTTTGGAATAAGCACAAAAGAGGCGAGTTCCACAGAGATAGGCGGACTCAGACTGAGGGCGCCGCTCTGCATCCAGCGTCCTGAATCGGCCCTCTTTGAGACCTACGCGGGTGACGATGCAGCCTATGGACCGAGAAACATGGGCCTCAGCGGGCGGAGTCTGGTCGAGCGTGTAAAAGCCGCGATGGATGCAGTTGGGCTTCCCTATGCGCAGTACAGGGAGCGGCTTACCCGGGGGCTCTCGGGCGGCGAAAAGCGGAGGCTTGCGCTGGCCGGTGTACTCGCCCTGAAGCCAGAGGCCCTCATTCTCGATGAACCGACAAGCGCTCTCGATCCCCTTACTCGCGCGGCTGTCGATACGCTCATAATACTCAATAAACCCGAAGACGAGACTGTCGTCTATGCAACTCATTCCATGGATGAAGCAGCAATGGCCGATAGTATCGCTGTTATAAAGGATGGGAAGCTGGCTGCCTTTGGCTCTCCGCGCATGATCTTCTATTCAGACTTTGATACTGACTGGGGCGTAGGCAGGCCCTATGCCGCCGAACTCGCGGTGGAACTCAAAAAACAGGGGATAGATATCGGGGAGCCGCTGAATATGGCCGAATTTCAGACCTGCTATAAAAAGGCGCTGCAGTCGGGATACCGCCCGGAGGAACTCCCATGAAGAATATGGAATTCTTCAGAAATGTGAGCATCGGTCGGTACATAGGCGGCGATTCCGCCATATACAGGCTCAAACCGGGCACCAAGTACCTCTGGCTTCTCGCTCTCTCCATCCCGGCGATTGCCTCGCCCCGCCTTCCTGGCCTTGTGCTGCCGCTCGTATGCGCCCTCGCGGCAGGTGCGGCATCAGGTCTTAAGCCGCGCTTTCTGCTGCGCTGTGTTGTGCCTGCGCTGCCATTTTTCGCGCTTGCCGCGCTGCTTCAGTTTCTGTTTTCATTCCCCAACGACAGCTCGCCCCTGCTCTTTAAAATAGGGCCAATAAGCGGCACTGTGCGGGAAGGGCTCGCCATACTTATGGCTGTTTTCAGAACTATAGATCTAATGGTAATAATTGGACTATTTACATCTGTTACAAGCGAGAGCGAGATTACACACGGAATTGAGGATGCCTTCGCCCCGGTATCGCGGAATGGCGGCTGGGTCCATGATTTTGCCCTTGTTGTAGGACTCTCGTTCAGATTTATACCGATAATTGCCGGAGAGCTTGAGGCAATTGTACTCGCGCAGTCATCGCGCGGTGCCAGTTTTGGCACTGCAAAGGGAAGGCCGCTCGCGAAGGTGCGGGCATACCTGCCGCTCTTTGTGCCGGTTACGGTCAGGGCCCTCGAGCGGGCCGAGCTTCTCGCTGAGGCGATGGACGCGCGCTGCTATACGGGAAACGGCCGCACGCGGTATGTGGTCTACGAGGGCACAAAGCATGAGGGCCTCGCGAAGGGACTGGCTTTTGCCTTTTGCGGGATTGCCCTGGCCATTGCGTTTATGCTGTAGATTTGGCTGTCCGGAAACGATTGTTTCCTATACGGGAACAACGGGTACCGGGATGGTCTGGAGGTTATAGTTATGAAGAATCACGCTTTCCCCACAAAAAAACTGGTTGAGGCGGGAGCGCTTTCCGCGCTCTCGATTGTGCTGAGCCTTACGCCGCTGGGCTACATCCCCTGGTTCTCCGGAGCCACGCTCTCTGTCCTCGCTGTGCCGGCGATTATCGGGGCTCTCGTAGGCGGACCCGCAGTAGGTACCTTTGTAAGCGCAGTGTTTGGCCTTACGAGCATGGTTCAGGCTGCCACCAATCCGGCGCGCGGTCCCATCGATATGTTCTTTGTAAATCCGCTTATCTCTGTGCTTCCCCGGCTTTTTATCGGCATTACAGCATGGCTCGTGTTCAGAGCTTTTAGGGGAAAACACACACCAGCCGCGGCGGCGCTCGCCGGTATCACCGGAGCTCTTGCCAATTCTGTGCTTACGCTGGGAGCGCTTTTCCTCGCCGGTGCCATTCCTCTCGCTGTGGCCGCCACCGTCCTTGTCTCGAATGGCATTCTTGAAGCCGCCGCTGGCGGGATATTGAGTTCTGCTGTTGTAAGCGCATGGAAAGGCATTGCAAGCCGCTCGGGCAGATCGAAGATCTCCGAAGAAGAGGAGAAAGCCGAAAACAGCGGGGAGAGCAGATAATGATGCTCGCTCTGGACGCGCGGAACCTGGTGCTCACCGTCGGATTCCGCGATGACTCCACTGGGCAGGGGGAAAAAGGCCGATGGCTCGAAGTGCGCCGTTTTGGAGCACTGCCTGGCAGGACTGCGGATGAGTATGCTTTTTTTCTCACTTCTGCCTGGAGGAAAGCCTGCACCAGGGCCGATGGAGATTGGGCCCCAGCCGGCGCGTCTGGAACTGCCGGGGCGGCGCTGGCTGGACGCAGTGCAGAACAGCGAGGCGGCGCCCCGCGCGCCTGCCGCACACCTGAATCGGCATGGATTTCGAGCGTTGTCCCCGCCCTGACCCCTCAGCTTGCCGAAGCTGTACGCGAGAGCTTTGGCATTGAAGCGAAGGTCCTGGGGCCAGGCGTAAAGACTGGTGTTAAAATCCGCACTGATTTTCCAAGTGAAGTGGGAAGCGATCTTATCTGTGAAGCTGCCGCCGCGCATGAGCTCTGCGCCGGCCCCTGCCTTATTGTGGATTATGGTGCCGTGCTCACGGTCTCGGCGGTCAATGCCCTGGGCGAGTTTCTCGGTGTTGCCATAGCGCCAGGACTCAGAACCGCCGCGGATTCGCTCAAGCGGATAGCGGCTCAGCTCCCGGAAGTGCGCCTTGATCCACCAGCGCACGCCATTGGCAAGAGCACAGCCCAGTCTGTACAGTCAGGCGTCGTTATCGGCTATCAGAGCCTTGTCCGCGGCCTTATAGAACGCATGGGCGCGGAGCTCATGGCCGCATCTCCTTCTGCGCTGGACCGCGAAGCGGCCCGCCAGACGAGGGGCATCGTGCCAGACTGTGCCGCGGCGGGCCGCACAGGGGAGGCCGTCGGATGTTCAGAACCAGCGCTGATCGGTACAGGAGAATCCGCCGGCGCCGCCTTTCTCGCATCCTGCGGCATCCGGCGTTTTGAGCCCGAGCTCGTGCTCGAAGGGCTTGCGGCCATCGCAGAAAAAAGCCGCGCCGCGGCAGAGCGCTAAGGCGCGGCTCGAAATGGAGCGACTGCGTGCAATAAAATTTATTAAAGGCTGCCGCGCATAGCGCATCCCGATTGCCGGGCAAGTGCGATGTGAGGCAGCTATTTATTAATAGGAATGAACATAATCGGCATCGTCGATGGGCTTAAGCGGTGCCCGTCTTAATTCCACATCATCTCAGAAAAATTCTGAGATAAAACTCTGCGCCGAGTCAAACTCATCCTTTACGCCGGAATTATCCATATCTATTTCAAAATACTCATTTTCCAGATTATAGGTAAATGTTCCAAGATAAAGATAATTGACGCCTTCGGGCACAACAATCATTCTCTTAACTGGCAGATCAAATCTCAGCGGATCAAAGCCGTTCAAATATACGCTAAAATGATCTATCACGATTGTTCTGTCCTTGGGAATATCATAATAAGCGCCGCCGAAGCTGTTAAGAGTGCAGATCCAAATTTCGGTGCGACGAACCCATACGGGCTTCTTGCTGCTGTCCTGTGAAATGTGCTTTCTTACAACCGCATAGACTGGAGGGTTCAGCATTGCCTCATCCGATTCCGCACTTTTAGTCCCGCCCCATGAGAGCACCGGAGATTTTACATGGGCGTATTTGGACCAGAAAGCAAAATCGATGCCCGGAGTAACCCTTATCTTGGCGATAAGCACAACCTCATTGGAGCGCGGTTTCCGTGGTTTTGACTTTGCCCAGAGCCCCGCAGAAGTGGAAACAAGTATCAGAAAAAAAGAGACAAATCTGATTATTTTCCTTTTCATTTGGAAAGCTCCTCTATGCGGCTGTTTATAATAGGCTCCCATGCTGTACCCTTATATACCTTGAGTATTTTTTCAAGACTGTCGATCTCATTGCCCTTGGCGTAGGGATAGAATCCATAATCGCCGCTATCGGGATTATCCTTATCCCTTGCAGAAAAGAGCAGATTGCCCGCGAAATACAAGCCGGGCTTTTCAATCCGGACATCGATGGGTTTTCTATTCTGAATACCCAGGAAGCTATTGAGTTCGCCGCCTGACTGTTTTTCCCGGAAAAATATGGCTTTCAGACTGATGCCCACAGCAAGAGGCTGAGTGTAGAAAGTGGAGCCATCCATACCGGCTGTGAGCATAAAACTCTCCTGGGCTGGATTCATCTGAATAAAGACCAGCTTGTCGATAACGCCATACGGACATGAAAGCGTTCCATAGATTATGGCAGTATTGGAGGGATCGCCCGCCTCAGCGGCCTGAACTTTGGTATTGTTCATATAGGGACTTGATTTGGGGGCCAGTAGTGTCCCACAGGATGAAAGGACCAATGCCAGGGGCAGTAAGGTCAGAGGCAGGAATTTTTTTAACATCTGTTGCTCCTTCTTTAGATATGCGGCAGGCGCCAATCGCGGCCGCCTGCCATGCTGTTTACATTCCAAGCCCGATCCAGACTCCAATTGCAGGGCCCGCTACAAGGTTTGAACTGAGAAGATATTTTCTAAAATCGGTTCCGATGTAAATTTTGAAATCTTCAGAGCCAAGCCCAAGAATCAGGCCTGCCCGCGCCAGGGCCTGCAGTTCAAAGCTGCCATATCCTGTGTTTTCACAGAGCTCGCCCTTAACATGTGCAAAGGGAATAATTGACATAAAGGCCGTCTGAATGGGCAGCTGAAAGCCAAATACGGGGCCGACCTCAAGATGCGTATATTTCGTTGTTGTGTGACTGTATGAATCGGTATATGAATCACGGCGGAAGTCAACCGAGGCTCCGAATACAACATAAGGCGATGGAAGTATATCGATCTCGGCCTCATAGAGCATTCCCTCACCCTTAGAGAGAGAAAAAATGGCGCCCGCATGGAAAAGCGCACTATAGGGCGAATCATCAAATGTGACCGCGCTGACAGCGGAGTTCTCTTTCTTCTTTGTGCCTTTCTGTGCGGCGGCTTTATCCTTGGCCTCCTGCACATCCTTGAAAGGCCAGCTGTCGAGTCTCCAGAGGCCATACTCCCTGGTCCAGGTAAGTGTTATCTCCTTGCTGTCCACATTGAAGCGGACGGGCACAGGAGCGGCGTCGGAATCAGGATTGCCGTCGATAGCCGCAAAGGTAAAGGGCAGATGCGATGATTTGCCATCCTTGTCTTTGGGGCTCTCAAGGGCCTTCTGTATCTTATAGGCAATGGCAAGCCGGATTCCCTCGATAGGCGAGACCCCGACGAACACCGCTGCAATATAATCGCGGGCCGCGGTTGGCGCAGTCTCAAGCACGTCTTCGAGGATCACCTTGCCGTCTTTGGCCACATAGCTGTAGGAGATATAGCGGGCAAGACTCTTGTAGGCTTCATCTTTCAGCATGGTTCCGACAAGATCCCTGCATCTGTCCTCAAGGGCCTGGGCAGGGCTGAGTCTGGGAGCAGTCTTGTCCAGACTTGCGCTTATAAATTTCTCTATTGCCGCTGCGGGAATGGAAAAGTTGGCGGCCTGGCGGTCTCTGGCCTTCCATGTATTAATACCAATTACCGCATATTTGGCGGAGGCTTTCTTGTCCGCGATCAGCAGCGGCCCGCCCGAATTGCCAGGGTCAATCTGAGCAGAATGCTGAATAAGCGTGGTGACTGCTGGATCGGCGAGTTCGGAAATTTTCGCCTTGGCATTGGTAATATTGCCCTTGCCCAGCTGCCAGGAAGGAGTATCGCCGAGCCCGGGGTAGCCTGCGGACCAGACTTCTTCGCCATCATCTCTGTCTCCATCGACAAAGCTGAGGCCTTCCTTAAAGGGCTTTGCGCCATCGGGAAAGCCGACAAGCGCGAGATCGATATCCTCGCTTATGGCTATAATAGGGCAGTTCTTGTAGGAAACCTGGCTGCCATCTCCCTTGTCGAATTCCAGATTTATTGTGGCGGCTTCACTCACTACATGGCGGTTGGTGACAATATAGTTGTTCCCATCTGAGGCGACATAGACAAAGCCGCTGCCAAAACCGCCATCGGCGTAACCCTTGAGGGCAGCGGCCGCGTCGTCGTAGCCCTCTTTTTTCATGGACTCGCTGAGTTCATTGAGGAATTTTACCGTGTCTTCGTGATATACGGGCCGTACGATGGGGACAAGAGTCCGGATTTGAGCGCTGGCGGCGGCCGCTAAGGCTATAGCCAGACATCCGCAATCAATTTTCTAATTCTCATAAATGCTCCATATGGAAGGAAATTGGATGTTCTTTACCTGAGATGGGCAAGTTGTGGACGGATCAATGCAAATATGGACATTTCAGGCTAAAATATTCATATCACCTGCTGACATTTGATTCAAGATCATGCTGAAAAAACACCAAACTGCGCAGATGTTCTTAATGCCTGTAAGAGCTCTAGCCCGATTGATCTCCATGCGCTAGTATGGTAGCTAATCTACTGGAGTGAAATAAATTGTCGAATACTGCCCCTCGGACTGAAACTTTGGAACGCCCTTCTCCTACCTACAGGGGCATTGACCTCTTCAAACTCATTATGGCCTTTTCTGTGATCGGCATACACGCGGGAGTACTTGTCGATGTAAACTGGAACTGCGCATTTATCACAATTCAGGTATTTGCGCGCATGGCGGTGCCGTTTTTCTTTATCGCCTCGGGCTTTTTCTATGCGAAAGGGCTTGTACGGCGCTGGCCCGACGGGGACCTGTATCTCCGTTCCTACGAAAAAAAGCTGCTTGGGCTTTTTGCCTTCTGGGCTGCGGTCATGCTGGGATTCTGGATCAAGTCGCGTGTGCCGCAGTTCGGCTGGACCTGGCTTCTTCTCGGAAAAATGCTGCAGACTCTTGTGTTCGACCCCGGGGTCTTCTGGTATCTCGAGGCTCTGATGGCAGCTGCGCTTATCTCATACTATTTTATAAAACATGATAAGTACTGGATGCTTCTTGTCCTGGCTTCGGTCTGCTATGTGTTCGGCATGTTCGGCGATTCCTATTATGGGCTGATTAAGGACAGTCCTGTGATCGGCGGCATCTACCGCTGGTACTTCTCTGTCTTTGTCCATGCCCGGCACGGGCTGCCCTTTGGCCTTCTCTTTTTCAGCATAGGGGCACTTTTTGCCCGGCATGAGGCGGGCATCGATATCAGACTGCAGCAGCAGAGCAGGGCGACTGCCACGGCCTCCCCGGACTCTGTGGCGCGGAATGCCCTGGCGGGCCGCTGGTCCCTCCTCTGTGCGCTCTTCTGCTGCGCGCTTTTTCTGCGCTACGAGGAACTCCTCGCGGTCAACAGCCGCGGACTCGCGCTGGACAATTCGATTTCGCTGGGCGTAATTCCGCCCAGTGTCCTCCTCTTTATAATTGCCTATAACTGCCGCCTCTCTATAGAAGACGGCACTTCGCGGAAGCTCCGCACACTGAGCTCCACGGTATTCTTCTCGCATCAGTTTATGCTTGAGCTTATTATTCTCTTTGTGGAGCTCAGCGGGATTCAGATAGGCAATACGCCGCGTTTCCTGATTGCGGCCCTGCTCTGCGTCGGCCTCTTTTTTGCGGTTGAGGCGGGGAAAAGCCCCTTCCTGAAGCGCATGATCAACGGCTAGGCCGGAGGCTGTCGGAATCAGACGCCGGGGAGCGCTTTTCACGCTCCGCCCCGCCGTGTTATTATTGCCATAATCATGGCTAATACTTCTTCCAAGGGATACGACGAGTCCAAGATAAAGACCCTTTCGTCGCTCGAGCATATACGTCTCAGAACGGGCATGTACATTGGCCGCCTCGGCGACGGCTCAAACCCGGACGATGGCATCTATGTCCTTCTCAAAGAGGTTGTGGATAACGCTGTCGACGAGTTTATAATGGGTGCCGGCACACGCATTGAGATTCAGATTGATCCTGACCCGAAGGGCGGCACTGTGGTCCGCGTGCGCGACCATGGCCGCGGCATACCGCTCGGCAAGGTAATAGACTGTGTCTCGATTATCAATACAGGCGCCAAGTACAACGATGATGTTTTCCAGTTCTCCGTGGGGCTCAATGGCGTTGGCACCAAGGCGGTAAACGCGCTCTCGGAGTACTTCCATGTCGCATCCTACCGCGGAGGACAGTATTCGGAAGCAACATTCGAACGCGGAAAACTTACAGCCAAAAAAGGCGGCCACTGTAAAGAAAAGGACGGCACTCTTGTCGAGTTCAAGCCGGATTCGCAGATATTCCATGATTATGCCTTCAATATGGAGTTCGTCGAAAAGCGGATCTGGAATTACGCCTATCTTAATTCCGGCCTTACCCTTGTACTCAACGATACCGAGTTCCATTCCGACAACGGCCTCCAGGACCTCCTCGCAAACGAGGTGGGCGATGGTGCTATATATGATATCAATTACTGGCGCGGCGACCACATCGAGTTTGCAGTAACCCATACGGGCAACTATGGCGAGGAATACTTCAGCTTTGTAAACGGCCAGCATACCTCCGATGGCGGCACTCATCTTACTGCCTTCCGCGAAGGCTACCTCAAGGCGATAAACGATTTTTTCCAGGCCTCCTACAAAGGCGAGGATGTCCGCGAAGGCATCGCCGCGGCGGTGGCAGTAAAGATAAAGGACCCGGTATTCGAAAGCCAGACAAAGAACAAACTGGGCAATTCGGATATTAAGCCCTGGATTATGCAGGAAGTTAAGCGCGGCATCGATGACTGTCTGCGCCGCAATCCCGATGCCGCGAAAAAACTTCAGGAAAAAATTATCGCCAATGAAAAGCTCAGAACAGAACTTGCAGTGGTAAAAAAGGAAGCGAAGGAAGCCGCAAAGCGCATCGAGCTCAAAATTCCGAATCTAAAAGACTGCAAGCGCCATATCGGCGATGGCCCCGAGGGAGAGGAGAGCATGATATTCCTCACCGAGGGCCTTTCGGCTTCCGGCTCCATGGTGAGTTCCCGCGATGTTATGACCCAGGCGGTATTCAGCCTCCGCGGAAAGCCGGAGAATATGTTCGGGCGCAGCCGCGCGGCTATATATAAAAACGAAGAGCTCTACAATGTGATGATGGCGCTTGGAATAGAAAGCGACATCGCCAATCTGCGCTATGGCAAGATCGTGCTCGCAACCGATGCCGATTACGATGGCTTTCATATCAGAAATCTGCTGCTCACTTTTTTCCTTGGTTTTTTCGAGGAGCTTGTCACCGAGGGGCGGATATTCATTCTTGAGACTCCGCTCTTCCGGGTGCGGAACAAGGATGCGATAGATTACTGCTACAGCGTAAAGGAACGCGATGAAGCAGCACAGAAGTTCGGCAAGAGCGCGGAGATTACGCGATTCAAAGGCCTTGGAGAGATAAGCCCGAAAGAGTTCGGCCAGTTTATTGGAGAGGACATCCGCCTTGTGCGGGTCGATGTTCAGACTCTTAAAAACGTGCCTGGCGTGCTCGAGTTCTATATGGGCAAAAATACTCCCGAGCGCCGCGACTATATTATGAAGAACCTTATCAACGATCTGTAAGGGAAGTCAGAGATGGCATACGTCAGAAAACTTTTTGAGGACAACTTCCTCTATTACGCCTCCTATGTTATCAAGGACAGGGCCATCCCCGATCTCGAGGATGGCTTCAAACCTGTTCAGCGCCGCATTATGCATACGCTCTTCGAAATCGATGACGGCAAATTCCAGAAGGTGGCCAACGTTGTAGGCCGCTGTATGGCCTATCATCCGCATGGAGACCAGTCCATCTATTCGGCACTGGTAGTACTCGCCAATAAAGAGCTCTTTATAGACAAGCAGGGCAACTTCGGCAACCTCTATACTGGCGATGAGGCATCCGCTCCCCGTTATATCGAATGCCGCTGCTCCGAGTTTGCGAAGGCCATTCTCTATAATCCCAAAATAACTGAATATGTGGATTCCTATGATGGCAGGCACAAGGAGCCTGTTGTTTTCCCTGCAAAAGTACCAATTATCCTTATAATGGGTGCTGAGGGCATTGCCGTCGGCATGAGCACGAAGATTCTCCCGCACAATCCGGTCGAGGTTATAAAGGCAGAGATCAACTGTCTGCGCGGGAAAAAGTTCGAGCTCTACCCTGATTTTCCAACGGGCGGTCTCGCCGATGTCTCGGAATATGCCGATGGACAGGGAAAGGTCCGTGTGCGCGCCAAGGTGGATCTCTCGGATCCCAAACGCATTATCATCCGGGAACTGCCCTTTGGCTCCACAACCGAGAGCCTTATTCAGAGTGTCGAAAACGCGGCCAAGGCAGGGCGCATAAAAATCGCCTCGATCAGCGATTATACGACCAGCAAGGTTGAGATAGAGATACGCCTTCAGCGCGGCGTCTATGCCGAAGAAGTGCTTCCCGCTCTCTATGCCTTTACAGAATGCGAAGCCTCCATTTCATGCAATTTCCTCGTCATCCGCGATGGGCTCCCTGTGCAGATGACAGTCTCGGATGCCCTGCGCTATCAGGCCAAGCGGCTCCTCAATATTCTCAAATCCGAACTCGAGATTGAAGAGAGCGAGATAAAGGATGAAATACACGCCCGTACCCTTGAGAGAATCTTTATCGAGGAGCGGGTCTATAAAAAGATCGAGAGCAAGAAGAGCCAGGAGGGCGTAAACAAGGCCGTCATCGAAGGCCTCGAACCATATAAAAAGGAAATACAGAGAGAAGTAACTCTCGACGACGTCGAGAGACTGCTTAAAATACCAATTAGACGCATATCTCTGTACGACATCGAAAAGGCGCAGGACGAGATGCGCAAGCTCGAAGCCCAGCTCAAGCAGGTGCGCCATCATCTGAACCATCTCACCGATTACGCGGTGGAGTATCTTCAGGGCCTCGCCGAAAAACTCAAGCCGGACTGGCAGCGCAAAACAGAGCTTACCGGCTTCAGTCTTGTCGATGTCAAGGAAGCCGCCAAGCGCGATGTGCCGATGCGCTACGACGGGCAGTCGGGCTATCTCGGCACGGGCGTCTCGACCGGAGAGGCGCGCTTCAATGTGTCCACCTTCGACAAGGTGCTGCTCATCCGCAGAAGCGGAATTTGGTCGGTTGTCCCCGTCCCCGAGAAGCTCTTTGTCGATCAGGGCCTTCTCTACTGCTCGCTCGCGGACAAGGAAGCCGTCAATAACAAGATTTTTACTCTTATCTATAAGGATTCAGAAAAGGGCTTCCCCTATATTAAACGCTTCAAGATCAGCGGCTGGATTATGAACAAGGATTATCCGCTTATTCCCGATGGCGCTGTGCCTCTCTGGTTTACGGCTGCCGATGATGCAGAGTTTACTCTGCATTTTGAGCGGAAGCCCCGGCAGCGCATTCAGGACGAAAGTTTCAAAATAGCGGATTTCGATATAAAGGGAATAAAGGCCGGCGGTGTGCGCCTCGCATCCAAGGTCTGTGCCTCCGTTGAGGGCTCGCCCGTGGACGACGGACGCAGCCTTAAAGCCAGCGACGAGGATGAAGGGCAGGAGCTCTTCGATGAGAAAAACGGCAAGGAGAGCGCAGGCTCCGAGGCCGGAAATGGTGCAGAATCTGAGGTAAAGACTCAGAGACGGAAGCCCTCCAAGGCGGGCGCTGCCCATGCCGGGGCGGCTGCAAAGAAGGGCGCAGCCAAAGCCCGGGGCAGAAAGGCAGCTGGCACCGGCGGCGCATCCGCATCTGGCAGCCTATCTGGCCGGAAGAGTGCCAAGGCCAAAGCAGATCACAGGGCAGATCAGAAAAAAAGCGGCGGCCTTCTCGCGGCTGCAGAGGCCAAGAAAGCGGAAGCCGAGAAGAAATCCAGGGAACTCAAATCCAAGGTGCGCCTGATCAAGAAGAATCAGGGAAAGACAGGCGGCCGTTAGGCCCCAATGGCGGCGGCCCGCCTGAGCAGCCTTCCGCGGCGCGTTGCGGCAGAAAAGGCCGCCCGTCCAGCGCCTTAATTGCTTATAATTAGTATATAAAAAGGCCCCGGCTCAAGATGCCGGGGCCTTTTTATATGTTGTCAGCTGCCTTGGCGGGCAGCTCTGCCTTTCGGCGGCGGCCTCAGTGCTGGGCCGCGGCCTTGGCCTGCTCAAGCGCTTTCTCTACGGCTCCCTTGAGCGCATTGGAGCTGATTGTGGCGCCGGCGATACCATCGATTTTGGCCGAGTTGGCTTTTACGAACTCGGCGGGGAGCTTTTCCACCGCGACAGTGCCAATGCCCTCGGTCTCATTCTGCTTCACCACGACCACCGAGAGAATCTTCGAAGCATCGACGGTGACCTTTACCTGGATCTCGCCGTCCATGCCATCGGCGCTGGCACTGTACTCGCCGGGCGCATATACAGCCGCAGAACTGGTCTTGCCAGTTGTGGCGCAGGCGCCGAGAAGGGCAATGCAGGCAATCGCGATAATAAGAGATTTCTTCATACTTATCCTCCCCACAGAAAAAAACTGTAGATATCAATATTACTGAAAATCAAATCCTCTATTCAAGGCGGAAAACTAGATAAGGCCGCCTTTCTTCTTAAGAGCGCGGATTTCCTTTGGCAGATCCTCGGATTTCATCTTTTTAAGATTTGCCTCGGTTCCCTGCTCCGCGGCGGTATCGTAGTACCAGCACTTGAAATTGACAATCGCAAGAGTCCTCTGCAGCTCCGCTATCTGTTTCTGCACGGCATCGCGGCGCTCATGCATCATCTGCTGCCGCTGCCCGATTGTGTCGTCGCCCTGCTGCATCCAGTCGCAGAACTGGCGGATATCCTTTATCGGCATGCCTGTGGCCTTCAGGCATTCGAGCAGCTTAAGCCAGTTGAGATCGGCGTCCCTGAACACGCGGATGCCGCCCGCGCTCCTGTTTACCGAAGGCAGAAGCCCTTCTTTATCGTAAAAGCGGAGTGTCGAGGCATTGATATTGAGCTTCTCCGCTATCTGTCCTATTGAATATTCCATAATATCAGCCTACTGATAAAGTTGGCTTTAAGTCAAGGCTTAAGCTGAGATCGGGGAAAGAGTTCGGGCTGGGTTCGAGCCGCTGATTCTGCCATGCGGGAGCGAAGCATGTCGATGAGCTCTGCAGCGGAGCCGAACACAAGGGTCCCCTCCGCGCCCTGATATGCCTCTGGCCAGCACAGGCCGGGATCCTCCATGGCACTGCGCGGTATCAGAACAAGACGGCCCTGTCTCCTCGCGAATTCAGCCTGAATGAGGGCTCCGCTTTTTTCGCCGGCCTCGGCTATTAAGCTGCCGAGTGAAATTCCACTCATCACGGCGTCGCGGCGGGGGAAGAACCAGCGGCGTACAGTCTGATCCGGGCTGAAGGGGGATATCAGGAGACCGCTCTGCGCGATGGCCTCCTGAAGCCTGGCGTTTTCGGGCGGATAGACTCTGTTGAGAGGGGTTCCGATTACTGCCACGCATGGATAGCCGGCATCGAGGCAGGCCCTGAGTGCAGCGCTGTCTATACCCCTTGCGAGCCCCGAAGCCACAGTGATGCCGGCGCCGGAAAGGGCAAGCGCACAGTCGGCGGCGAGCCGCATTCCATCCCTGTCCGGTGTCCTTGTACCAATAATTGAAATAATATTAGTTGTGATAAGATTGAGCCTTCCGAGGATAAAAAGAAATGCCGGCGTTCTGCCCGCGGCCCTGAGCCGCTCAGGGTAGGCGGGTCTGCCGGACCCTATGCAGCGGCTGCCGGCGGGGAGAAGCCTGTAGGCAGCCGATATTCGTCCAAACTCCGCGCTGAAGTCTGCCCTGCCTATTCCGAGTCCGGCTGCTGCCGTTTCGGCCGCAATCCGTTTTTCTTTTCCGCAGCCTGCCAATGGAGCGAAGAGAGCCGCTGCCTTTTTATCGGAGCCCCCAAGCAGGGACCTCAGAGTGGAATAGAGCTCGGCGTCATCGAGCTCTTCCTGAATTTCAGCGCCGCCCATAGGGCACCCCTGTAGCCGCCATCCTCTTCCAAGTATACAGGCGGATGAGCCCGGAGACCAGAGCCCAGATATGCTGTGGAAAATATCCATGTATATTTACTTATATTTTCTGTATTATATTTCCTCGAATTTACCTCAGCCAACCTGAGAATGACCGTGGCTTCAGCGGAGATCGGGCGTGGCAGACCTGTCCCCGGCCTTTTGCGCCCGGCCCAGGACCTGAAATGCCTGGCACAGCAAAGGGCCATAAAATCGCGCCTTAAATCAGGTCTGATTTGGATTTTAATTTCAGATTCTGGCCGCTGCACGAAATATTATTATAAATAGCTGTCAATAAAATGAAGCATATTCAGATTATCTAAAAATGGATAAACTGGTTCAAAATTAACTAAAAAATTTACTATTTGCGTCTTTACTTTTCGTAGAAACAGGTACAGGATTAGTGAATGTGGCAGCAGCCTAAAGGAGGCATATATGAAGAAGTTGTTGGGTACTATTCTGATTGCCGTCTGGGCGGTATTTTCGCTTTCGGCCCAGGCCAAACCGGGCGGCATCCCGGACCGTATTATATTCGATGTGCGCATGGATCAGTCCATCGCCATTAAGGATACAGCGGCGGGCAAGACCGATGTGTTCTTCTATGGACTCGATGGCAAGACATTCCGGAGCATTTCGGAGGCGGACAGGAAAAATCTTGATATTTATACGATTCCCTCGGGCTCCTGGTCTCTGCTTATGAATCCGATACCCAACAAAGCACCATATACCTGGACAACAAAAGATGGTACTGCTTATTTTAATCCATTTGCGATTCAGAAAATCCGCTATGCAATGAACTGGCTTGTAGACCGAAAAAAAATAATCGATGAGATACTTCTCGGCGACGGCGAACCAATGTTTACACCGATGACCCCCGGCCAGCCTGGCACCTACCGCTATAACCTTATTGGCGCGAAACTCGGCATGAGCGCCCGGGGAAACGAGATGAAGGCGGTGGCAGATATAAACTCTGCTATGGAGGAAGCAGCTCAGCTCCCTGAAAATAGAGGGAAGCTTGCAAAGTCAGGGCAGTGGTGGACTTACGAAGGCAAGCCTGTAACGGTAAAGTTTATGATCCGCGTCGATGATCCATCAGGGCGCCTCCTCGAGGGCCGCTACATCGCGGATCAGATAGAGAAGTGCGGCTTCAAGGTTGAGCGCATGGAGCTCGACCGCTCCAAGGCCAACAAAATGGTTTACTACGGCGATCCGGCGGATTATGGCTGGACTATTTTTACCGAGGCTTGGAGCGCCGGCGCGACCCGTGCCTGGTGGGATGTGACGATAAGCCAGATGTACGCTCCCTATTATGGCTATATGCCAGGCGGCGCTACTGAAGGCTTCTGGAATTATAAAAACGATGAAATCGACAGGCTTGCACAGAAGAGCGGCAATGGCTGGTTCCTCACCTCCGATGAGTACTGGAAAGACAACCTCCGCGCAACGGAACTCGGCATGCACGATGCAGTCCGCATCTACATAGCGAGCCAGATCCAGTACTTTGTCGCCAACAAGGCACGCTTTAGCAACCGCATGATCTATGGCCTTGGCGACGGGCTCAACCACTGGTCGCTGCGCAGCGCCGATGTCAAAGCCGTAAAGGGCGAAAAGGTACTCCGGGCAACCCAGTATTCAGCGCGGGGTGCGCTTTTTATTAGCGCCTGGGATCCTGTCGGTGTGGATGGTTTCAGCGATACCTATTCAATGGTTGTGGAGGCCTGCTCGGATCTCTCCTCGACAGAAGCCCCCAGCAATGCCAAAGATATTATGGTACGGGCCAAATGGGACCCGAAGAGCGTCCAGACCAAAATAATCTCCGGAGGAGAGGGAAAACCTCCAATTGGACAGATACCTGTACCTTCCGACGCCATTATATGGGATTCAAATGCCCAAAAGTGGGTGTCCGGCGAGAAGTATGTCTTTGTGGAAGGCAAAGGTCCGCATTACGAAAAGGACCCGAAGCTCACGGCCTACTCGAAGGCCCGAAGTACATATCTCTACGGCAAGTGGCATTCAGGGCAGCCTGTAACGCTGGCCGATATTATGTATTCGACAGCCTTTGTCTACGACTGGGCCACAAAGGACAGCCCAAATGATAAAAATTATGATGAAAGTTATGCCTCGCAGTATCAGAGCTATCTGCCCGCGAGCAAAGGCACAGTGCTCAATAAAGACGGATCATTTACTGTGTACTATGATTACAACTGGCCGATGGATTTTGACCGTGTAGCCTCCGGCGGGCTTGTGAGCCCGAAGGCCGGCGATCCTGGCCGCGCGACCATGGTGTCCTGGGAGATCACCGAAGCCCTCGCGAAACTTGTCACGGATGGCTCAAAGTCGGGTACAATTTATACCTTCTCCTCGGATGCATCTACAAATGAAGTCGACGTGATCAATCCCAAATGCGTTGGCGACATCAGGGCAAAGCTTGAAGATTTTATCACGGAATCCTATGTGCCGGAATGCATAAAGAGATGGGTCACCCCGGCTCAGGCTATCGCGCGCTATAAAGCTGCGATAGCGTTTATTGACAAGTATGGAAACGCATATATCTCCAATGGGCCATATTTTGTAAGCAAGGTCGATTATAAAGCCAATTATATTGAGTTCTCTGCCTTCCGCGATCCATCCTATCCTTATAAGTCTGATTATTGGCCCAAAGCCCTGCGGATGGATTATACACGGATAGATGGCGTAGGCGTGCCGGCTACCGCCCAGCGTGCAAAGGACCTGGCCATTCAGATTTCGCTTTCCACCATTTCCTATCCGAGCGGAAAGGCCAAGGCATCTGACGGCAAGGCAAAAGTCACTCTTGCCCTGCAGCTGCCCGATGGAAGCGAAAAAACATTCAGCGCTAAATATGTCAAGGCCGGCATATTCAACGGCATTATCCCGGCGGCGGAGCTTCAGAAGCTTAAGCCGGGAGCCTATACTGTGGTGGTTCTCTCCAGCCTCGGGAAGAACGATTCGCCGGCAGTCACGCCCACGACGATAGTTGTATTCTAGGCGGGAGTTATTTAAAAAAGGGGTAGGGGCGGCCTGCGGTTTCCTCCGGCGGGCCGCCCCTTATTTGTAATAATACTTATGAATATTAAAGGCGGCTGCCGCGCCATGCGGGAATAGGTCTCAGAAAGACTGGCTCTGCGTCTTCGCACTGGCTTCTGCTACTGCCTTTGCCATGGCATGGCGCATTGCAGAACCGACTGCAGCCGAGATGAGACCCCTGAGGGGAAGAATTCGGCACTTATAATAGAAGTGCCTTGCATTCCATCCTTTATCCCGCCAGTAGCGGGCGTCGATTTCCATCAGATTCTGGGCCATGGCCTTTTGAACCTCAAAATTGACAAGCTGCGAAAGGCCGGGTCTGAAGCCTGATGGGTCCGCAACAAGCCGTGCAAAAGCTGCGACTTCCTTCTTCGATACAGGTTTGTCCTGGGTTCTGATAGTGCGGCCGATTTTGCCCGCAGGCGAGGCGCCCCACTGTATGGCCACTTTTTCGAGGTAGGCAAGCGTATCCTGGAGACCCGAGCCCTTTGTGGTCGCGACGCAGAGCAGCGGTTTGCCGAAGAGGACAGGGCGGTGAAACCAGCGGCAGCTGCGGTCAATAAAAACCTTGAGCCTTCCCGATACCTGCTGGAGATAGACCGGCGAGGCGAGAATAATGCCGTCTGCAGCCTCGAGTTTCTCCATAAGCGGGGCACAGTCGTCTCTGAGTACGCAGGCATCGGTCTTGATGCAGTGTTCGCATCCGATGCAGGTTCCGATGTTCAGGTCGCTGAGCTGGACTGTTTCGACCGAGATGTCCTCATCGGCCAGAATATCCGCTATCTGCTGGATAAGCCCATAGGTATATTTCCTGCGCTGGCTGCTGTTGATGGCGATGACTGTTTTCATGGCAATTACCCCGACATGCTATGTGCTGTTTCTGCCACAGGAGGAAGAAGCGGATCCTCAGGGCATAAAAAAGCCCACGTTTTACCGTGGGCTTCAACAAGCTCCCCCGGCCGGGTTCGAACCAGCGACCCAGTGGTTAACAGCCACTTGCTCTGCCGACTGAGCTACAGGGGAATGTTCCAAAAGCAGACAGACTATAGCCCCGAATTCAAAAAAGTGTCAAGGGGAAAGCCCTTAAAAATGAGAGCTCCGGCGAGGGCCCATGGCCTCTGATTTCGGGAGAGGAGCAGGGCAGGGGGCCGCTGGGTATGGCCGGTTCTGCAGCGCCGCGCCAGTAGTGCCAGCCCTTAAAGCCCGCAGGGAAGGGAGGGGAAGCGCCGCTCTGATGGTAATGTAAGTCATTATATAATAATATATTATGATAAGGCATGGGACGGTCTGGGCTCTGGCGGCCGGTGCGCCGGCGCGGGCTCCTTCCCCCGGGCACTGATGCACTCAGGCGTGGACAGCCGGCCGCCGACCCGGCCGCCGCCTGACGGGCAGCCAGGAGTCCGCGTGCCCGGCTGGCTCTAAACGGCCCTGCGGTAGTTGAGCAGGGGCCTGAGGATGGCCTTCTCTGCGGCGGGAGCGGCCAGCTCCTGGCGCACTGGTCCGCCTTCGAAGCTGTCGAGAGAGATGCTGGAGCCGCAGTATCCGTCATTATCGGACTGGACGAGATGGAGCCCGGCGCAGACACTCTGGCGCTGCAGCCGTCTGCCGGCCATCCCCCTGCGGCCGCGGAGAACTTCGATGTCGTCCGCGCTGAAAACGTAGCAGCTGCCCACAAGCCTGCCCGCTATCCCGCTCTGAGCGGCCTGCTGGATCCTGCGCCGTGAGAGGCCCAGCTCCGCCGCGGCCTCGCCCGTAGAATAGAGTCTGGAACTGGACATCATGTTTGTCTCCTCTCTGCCGCTTCTGTCTTCCATGGCATTTCCTCCTTAAGCCTTGCGGTATCTATAATACCTGCCGCCGCCTAAAATGCAAAAATATAATAATTGCGACAAATGAAGTCCTACATAGATATGAAGGACATTCTGTGTCCTTCATCTATGCAGCGGCCCTGCACGTACTTCTTTTGCAGGTTTGTGTTGCCCCGAATGTCAAAGAGGCGTAAAATACCAGCTGTGATTAAACATCAGGCTGGGGGCAGACAATGACGAATGCGGAGAGTGCAGGTGCAAAAACGCGGACTAAGGGGGCTTCCGGCGCTGCCAATGCTCAGCTCGGGCGCCTTGAGCGCCTTCAGGGTACCGATGAGGGAATTTTTGTGCTCGCAGTGCACTCCTTTATGGAGGGCAGGCTGAGAGAGATCTATCATATTGATGATGAATCCAGCGGCGTCTATAACGAGTTCGGATATCCGGTTACGACCTTCGCGGCTATGCTGGGAAGGTTCCTTGATGATCTCATCAGCAGAAGCGGCGGAGCCTATATCGATGGCTTTAGGTCTCTCAAGGGATTGAAAGATCAGCATTTCGACACCAACAGGGTAAGGCATGAGTTCGCTGCGCTCGACAGCCCCAGCGTCGAAATAGCCACGGCCGGGCTTCTGGCGTTCTGCAGTCTCTCTGGCATTGGTTCGCCCGAGCAGCTGGAGAGAATACGGGCAGCCCTTTCCGCATGGGATGAAAGGCGCACTCTCCATGAGCTGTCCGCGGACAACAGACGCCTCTCCCTGCTGCTGAAGGAGGACAGGACAAAGGCCGAAAAGCAGCTGCAGAAGCTCGCCGAGTACGCGGCAAAAGAGAAGAAGACCGAGGAGACTGCCCGGGAGCTCGAAAAGGTGAGGGCAGAGCTTGCAGAAGCTGTCGGCCGGGCTGACAGGAAAAACAGCAGAGTGGATGAGCTGCGCGCGAAACAGAATGAGCTTCTGCGCAGCCTTAAAGAGGCCGAGACCGAAAAAAACAGATATAAAAAGGAAGCGGAGACAATCGGACTTCTGCGCCGGATGACTGCCCTTACGCGCACGCGGAGCGACTACGAGCGCAGCATTCTGAGGCTTATGGCGGATCAGGAAGAGGCGCTCGAACAGATTAAATACAGCAGAGATTTTCTGATAAAAGGCGCGGCGGGCACGGGCAAGACTCTCGTGCTGCTCAAGGCGATAGAGAGGGCGGAAGAAGAAGCCGAAAAGGGAAAAGGCAGAAAGAGCGGCAGCCTTGCTCTCCTTACCTATACCACCACACTCGCCAAATATGACAAATATATCGCTTCTCTGCTCAGGCACGCGCCCGAAGGTTCGAGCATAGGTACCGTAAACTCTTTTCTTGCGGACCGGCTCAGGGAGCTGAGCAGCAGATATAGCATCAGTTATGATGTATTCTCCGCCCTCGCGAAGAAGCTCCCCGTCCCGGGCTTTACCGAAAAGCAGCTTGAGACAGAGATAGACGGCTTTATCTGGGCCAACAGTGTGGACGGGGAGGGCTATCTCTCCGGAAAACTCAAACGGCAGGGAATGGAAAAGCCCCTTCCTAAAAAACAGCGCGCCCTCGTATGGGAGGCGGCAGAAAAGCTGAAGGCCTCTATGCTGGAGAGCGGTATGCTGACGCGCAATCTGGCTTCATGCATTATTTCGGAGAGCGCTGTGCCCGCCGGAGGCGGAAATCCGGATCTGATATTTATCGACGAGGCCCAGGACCTGCCCGCTGTTGTGATAAGGGCGCTTAAATCGAGAGCGAAGAAGGCGGTGATCCTCGCGGGCGACGCTGACCAGGCGATATACCAGCCCGGTTTCAGCTTTAAAAAGGCAGGGGTGGATATTGGCGGCCGCACGCGGATTCTGAAGAACAATTTCCGCAACTCGGTGCAGATCCATGAGGTGGCGGAGCGTTTCAGACTGATGGGCGAGGCCGAGACAGACAGCAGGCCTGTGGCGGCCCGCGATGGCCCGATGCCGGAACTCTTTGAGTACGGAGCCGAGGACGATGCCTTCAAATTGATACAGAACCGGCTGAGGCTCTTTATCGACGGCCTCGACTACGCCCCCGAGAATATCTGCGTGGCCGCGCCGCTGAAAAGCGAAGTGGCAAAAGTGAGCGCTGCTCTTTCCGAGGCGGGATACAGCGTTTCGGATATCCATACCGACGATTTCGATTTTGCCCAGAAAGGCTCTGTCTGCGTTTCTACCCTCAATTCGGTAAAGGGCCTCGATTTTCCCGTGATGATTCTCTATCTGCCGCGGCTTCATGGCTATGCCGACAATTTTGGCGCTGAGGAGGGCGGCCGCATAAAGCGCAATCTTGTCTATGTAGGGATGACACGCGCGATGGAGCAGCTCACTGTAGTTGTGCCCTCGGTCACTTCGGACGAAGTACTCATAGATGTCAAGAAATCTTTTGCCGGACAGAAATCCGAATAGACGCGGGATGGCCGCCTGGCGGCAGCAGAGGCGGCCGCGGCGGTCCCGCTGCCCTTGAGCCAAGCCGCGCCGCGCAGGGCGGGTTCTGAGAAGAGGCCAAGGCGCGGCGCTGCGCGCGGAAAGGGTACGGAGGCAGAGGCGCCGCGGGGCTTTTCCCGGGCGGCATGCCGCCGCGTTCCAGACGCCGGACGGAGTATCCTTTCAATTATAATAAACAGCAGTTTCCTCTGGACGGGCGGGCTGTCCGGCCTGCGGCAATGTGAAAAATATAGCGCCGCTATTGCATAAAAATACAGCTGAGTCTCCGGCTGCGCTGCGCAGAAAGAGCGGAACAGGAGAGGCATTCTCTTTGGTTCAAGAATTTGCTTGACAGCTTGGAAACTCTGACCTACGCTAGTCTAGTACGGCGTTGCCGGCATCAGATGCGGCTGTCTGGGATCAGAATGCTTGAGTGTCTGTGGAAGGGGGCAGAGGCCTTATTCCCTTGAAAATATGTTGTGCTGTCGCGGTAGCGATTATCCTGTCTTCACATTAAGTTACTGTAAAACAGAACATCTTGCCGCTGAAAGCTTCTGTTATATCTGTGCTCTGCGGCCGCCGATGCGGCTGTGTCGATAGTATGTGTACGCAAAAGAGGGGGGTATTGTTATGATTATTGGTGTACCGAAAGAGATCATGCATGACGAGGCGCGCGTCGCCGCGACTCCTGCTGATGTAAAGAAGTATGTGGCCGACGGAAACAAAGTGCTTGTCGAGAAAGGCGCTGGCAATGGCGCTCTGCACTCGGACAAGGAGTACGAGGCCGCTGGTGCCGAGCTTTGTGCCACGGCTCAGGAAGTCTATGACAAGGCCGAGCTGATAATTAAAGTAAAAGAGCCGCTCTTTAACGAGAAGACCGGCAAGCACGAGATCGATATGATGCACAAGGGCCAGTACCTTATTACCTTTATTCACCCCGCGGCTCCTGTGAACCACGAGATGGTAAAGAAGATGGCCGCCGCTGGAATTATCAGCATGGCCATCGAAGGTGTGCCGCGCATTTCCCGCGCGCAGTCCATGGATGCTCTTACTTCGATGAGCACCTGCGCCGGATACAAGGGCATTCTTATGGCTGCTTCCGATCTCGAGAAGTTTGTGCCGCAGATGTACACGGCCGCTGGACTCATTAAGCCCTGCAACACTCTCGTTGTTGGAACCGGTGTCGCCGGCCTCCAGGCTCTCGCCACCGCGAAGCGCCTTGGCGCCGTCATCTACGCTGCCGATATCAGACCCGCCGCCGCCGAGCAGGCTGCTTCTCTTGGAGCCAAGGTTGTCGAGACCGGAGTCGATCCCAAGCTCGCCATCGGCCAGGGCGGCTATGCCCAGGCTCTGCCCGAGAAGGCGCTCGAGGAAGAGCGCAAAAATATCGCCAAGGTTCTGCCCGAGATGGACATTGTGTTTACCTCGGCTCTTATCCCCGGCTGCCTCGCCCCTGTGGTGATCACCGAGGAGATGGTCAAGACCATGAAGCCGGGTTCTGTCATCGTCGATATCGCCATCGACCAGGGCGGCAACTGCGGCATTACCCCGCCCGGAAAACGCGAGGTCAAGCACGGTGTCACCATCGAAGGCATCAAGAACATCCCCGGTATGCTCGCGACTTCGTCGACCTTTATGTATTCCGCCAATATGTACAATCTCGTTAAGTATCTGAGCAAGGGCGGGAAGCTCAATCTCGATGAGAGCGACGACATTGTAAAGGGTATGCTGACCACTAAGGGCGGCAAGATCGTTCATAAGGGCGCCCTCGCCGCCATGGGGCTTAAGGCATGAGCCCGCTGCTCCTCGTGGCAGTGTTTGTCGTGTCCGCGGTGCTGGGATATTTCATTATCAGAAATGTCCCGGCCCTGCTGCACACGCCGCTCATGTCGGGTATGAATGCGCTCTCGGGCATTACGGTGCTCGGAGCTATGGCCGCTGTGGCTCTGTCGAAGGGAACGCTGGCTCTGGTGCTCGCATGCATCGGCTGCTTTCTCGCGATGGTAAATGTCGCGGGCGGATTCGCGCTTACGCATAAGATGCTGAGCATGTTCGCCGGCCACAAGGAGGAAAAGAAATGAGCCAGACACTCTATCTCGCCCTCTGCGGGGTCTGCACGGTCGCGGTGCTCATCGGCATCAACTGCATGAGCAAGGTCAAGTCCGCGGTGTTCGGCAACGCCCTCTCGGCGCTCGCCGTGCTCGCCGCCATGGTGCTCACGCTCGTACGCTACGGCGTGTATTCAAGCGCTGCTCTCTATGCGAGCCTCGCGCTTGGCCTTGTTGTCGGTGTTGTCTATGCGCGCAGAACCGAGATGATCGCGATGCCCCAGGTGGTGGCTCTGCTCAATGGCCTGGGCGGCGCGGCTTCAGCTCTCGTCGCGGGTGCATCGGTTATCAATGGAACCCATGGCGTCTTCGAAAACGCAACTTCGGGCATCGCCCTCGCGATTGGCGCGCTCACGCTTACGGGCAGCCTTATTGCGGCTGGAAAGCTCGCGCGGGTTATCGATTCGAAGCCCAAGGTTCTGCCCGCTCACGGCCTTATAACCGTCCTGCTCACTGTCCTCACCGCTGCGGCCATTGTGCTGCAGGTTCTGGGCTCCGGGCTCTGGGCAGTCGCCGTCGCGGTACTGGCCCTTGTGGGCGGCGTTATATTTGTGATGCGCGTCGGCGGCGCCGATATGCCCATTACGATTTCGCTCCTGAACTCCCTCTCGGGAGTCGCGGGCGGCATCGCGGGTATGGCGGTCAATGAGCCGCTGCTTGTCGCTGTTGGCGGCATTGTGGGCGCTTCCGGCCTTATCCTCACGCAGGATATGTGCAAGGCGATGAACAGAAGCCTTGGCGCTATCCTCACTGGGAAAACCACGGTGGCCGCTGGTACAGCCAGCGGAGCCGGCGCTATGGCCGCCGCGGCTGCTTCTTCTGGCGCGGCTCAGGGCAAAAAGGTGAGCTTCGACGATATTGCCGCAAAGCTCCGCAGCGCAAAGAAAGTCATAATTGTGCCGGGCTATGGCATGGCTCTTTCGCAGGCACAGAAAGAGGTGGCGGATTTTGCGGCGAAGCTCGAAAAGAACGGCGCCGAGGTCAAGTTTGCCATCCATCCTGTAGCTGGACGCATGCCGGGACACATGAGTGTTCTGCTCGCCGAGGTCGATATCCCCTACGAGAAGCTCTGCATGATGGACGACATAAACCCCGAGTTCGCCTCCTGCGATATCGCGGTTGTTGTGGGCGCGAACGATGTAACGAACCCGGCTGCCAACACGGCCGAGGGCACGCCGATCTATGGCATGCCGGTTCTGCGCGTCGCCGAAGCGCCGGTTACAGTTATCTGCAACTTCGACACAAAGCCGGGCTATGCCGGCGTGCCGAACCCGATGTACAGCGCCAATAACGCGCTGCTTCTGCTCGGGGACGCCAAGGTGTCGGTCGCGAAGCTCAGCGCCTGCATTCCTGGCTGAGTTTCCGCTTTTTTTCAGTCTGAAGACGGCGCCGCTCAGGAACCTTTAGTCCCTGGGCGGCGTTTTTTTATGCCCGCGGCACACTGGCCGGCATCGGCCATCGGCGGCCTCCTGCGGCTTGAATGGCAGGCCAGGAGAAGTCATCATGATACAATACCCTGGCCCTTTTAAGGAGTGCTGCCATGGATGCGGAAGATGCCCTCTATACCGCGAACAGATTTGCGCATTTCTCTGTGCTGAGATGTACTCATTCCCCGCTCATGGCATACCGCTATTCTCTCGCTGTTCTTCTTGTGCTCGATGGAAGGGTCCGGGCAAAGCGCGCGAATCAGCGCTTTGAGCTCGAAAAAGGGGACTGGACCTTTATTAACTGTGGCGAACTGTTTGCCTTCTGGACTGAGAATGCGGCGGCCCCGGCCGGCGGCGCCTCTGTTCTCCTCGCCGAGCTCAACCTTCCGGCCCTGGCGGAGATCTATCCTGGAATTGACAGGCTTATCTTCTGCAACTGCAATTATGCGAAGCAGGAGGGGCCCAAAAGAGAAGTGGACGCAGTACGGCGGATCTCTTTTGCCAAGTACCTGGTTGAATCCGCCGCCAGCGCCGGCGTCAGCGGCACTGGCGGCGCTTCCATGGATAAGGCCGCTGCTGGCGCTGCTGCTGTACGCATAAAAGGCGGCAGCACGAGGACGGAAGGCCATAGTGTCGCGCCTGCGCTCGACCGCCTTATATCGCTTGCTGTCTCGGAGTACAATTTCCTCTATTATGTAAGGAATGCAAGGGATTATCTCAGCCCGGAGAAAATTGAACGTGTATATAGGACGATATGGAAGGTCAGATACTCCTTTGCAGACACCATAAGCCTTGAATCAATGGCCGGGGCGGAAGGGGTTTCCAGCATATATTTTACCGATCTCTGGAAGGATATGCTCTCGATGCCCTTTATGCGCTGGGTAAACCGAGGCAGGTCGATCGCGTCAGAAGCAGACCTGCTGTCTGGAGAGCACAGGCTTATAGATATAGCGGCGGATTATGGATTTTCTGATGTTAAGTACTATAATAAAACTTTTGCCGGGCATTTCGGCATGAGGCCTGCGGAGTGGCGCGCATTCTGGAAGGCCTATGCAGCAGAAAAATCCGACATGATTTCGCTGAGTCCCGAAGAGAGCAGGATTGTCCTCGACGAATTCAGTCTCTGGCGTTTTAAGGGGATGCCTGCCGGCGCGGCCGATGACAATACGCGCATGTACAGTCAGTACTGCACCCTGCGCGGACTCCGGAATCAGAAGGCGGAGCTGAAGGAACTTGCGGTGAGCGTTGATTTTTTCGCGCCCGAAAATCTGAGGGCCGAAAAAGGCAGGGCTCCCGAATGGCCTGAGTGGAAATCGATAGAACTTGTGGTACAGGAAGTTATCAGGAGCGGAATCGGTCTTGAACTCAGAGTTAAAACTGCCTTTCTCAGTGTGGATGTCTACCGTGAAGGTTTTGAGGGTTTCGTGCTTAAATCCATACAGTACCGGGGCATACGCGATATCAGAGACTGGAAATTTGTTCTGGTCTGCGCAAATGCGGCAGATATTGAGTTTGCCCACGGGTATTCGAAGCGGCTCAAGATGCTGCTGAAAGGCGGCAGCGTGGAAATTGTTCTCGAATAGGATTCCCTATGGAATCGAGCCGTATAAAATTAAGATTTACATTCTGCCCTGAAGCCTAACTCTGTCGTATCAATACATCGGATAAAAAAGGATAATCAATAGCGTAGTATTGAAATATACGGAGGAAGCGGCATGTCCAAAGATGGTGTCAGCAGAAAGGATTTCCTTAAGGGCGCTGCGACAGGCGCTGTAGGCATAGCGGCGATGCAGATTCTTGGTGGCTGCGCAACAGGTCCCAGGGGAATAACAAACAGCGCGGATTCTATTCGCGGCCAAGGAGAGAAAGCCGCAGGCGGCTGGCGGACTCCCGATGCTCCAATAACGAAGGTTTCGAGAACAGTCGATACCGATGTTCTTGTGGTTGGGGCTGGAAATGGCGGACTTTTTGCCGCCGCGGCAGCTGCCGAAAAGGGCGCGAAGGTAATTGTGCTTGAGCGCAATGGCATGATAGGCACCGGCAGAGAGTGGATCGGCGCGATTGGCAGCCGCGCTCAGAAGGCTGCCGGCATCGACATCGACAAGAATGAAATTGTAAATGAGATCTGCCGCTATGCCTCGCACCGCGTGGATCAGCGGCTCATCAATCTCTGGGCGGAAAAGAGCGGAGAAACAGTCGACTGGCTTGAGAGTGTGGCGAAGGATTATGGCGTCAAGGTCCTTGTCGAGACCGATGCCGGGAAAGAAACGGGCGGGCCCTATCATCCCTATAAAATACAGCACAACCTGCAGAACGATCAAAAGGCGGTGGAATCCACCCAGCTGCTCAAAGATAAGCTTGGCAAGATGGGCGTAAGCATTCTGCTTGAAACACCCATGGTTCAGCTTATCCGCTCGGATAAGGGCGAAAGGCGTGTCTCAGGCGCCATCGCGAAGAGCAAGGAAGGCTATATCCGCTTTAATGCCAGAAAGGGAGTAATCCTTGCGACTGGCGGCTATTCCAACAATTTGGATATGCTTGGCTGCGAGAATCCAATTGCGGTAAGAAGCTGTGCGACAACGGCGAGCCACTCCGGAAGCAGGGGTGATGGGATTAAGGCAGCGACCTGGATTGGCGCGGCCAAGGATGAAGTGCCAACTGTTATGATATTTGACCGTGGCGGCCTGCCAGTTGGCGAAAAGACAGGCGATTTCTCAAAGGGCAATTTCCTGCATATGGGCAGCCAGCCCTTCCTCAAGGTCAATACAAAGGGTGAGCGTTTCTGCAATGAATCAGTGCCCTATAATGATATTATCCATGCCGCGAGCCTTGAGCCTGGCGACAACTACTGCATGATATGGGACGCTGCCTGGCGCGAACAGACAAGACAGTTCCATACAATCGGCTGTTCGAGGCTGCAGCCGAGTCCCTCCGGAAGCAAACTCCTGCTTTTCAGCGAGGAGGCGACGGCTGGCTTCCACGAAAAGGTGCTCATGCCCGCCCATATTGTAGTCCAGGCGGACACCATAGAGGAGCTGGCGGACAAGCTCCAGGTTCCGCGCGACACCTTGGCCGCGACCGTTAAGCGTTATAACGAGCTCTGCGCAAAGGGAAACGATGACGATTTTGGCAAGGAGGCATACCGCATGCTTCCCCTGCTCAAACCGCCGTTCAGAGGAGCCCATCTCGCGGGACAGCTGCTCTGCACTCTCGATGGCCTCAGAATAAACACCAGACTTCAGGTTCTCGATACCGAAAATCAGGTTATCCCGGGGCTGTATGCGGCAGGGAATGATTCGGGCGGATTTTTCGCAGATAACTACCCTGAGTATCTCCCAGGCCTCGCCTGCGGCCGAACCATTACCTTTGGCCGGCTCGCTGGCCAGTACGCAGCAGACTGATCGGCGGCGCCGGCCCGCGCTGCGGCGGCCGGACCGGAGCCGCGGGTTCGCATCGGCCCCCGGGCTGGTGCATTTCCCGGGCGGGCCGGCGCCTATATTGCCACGCCCTCAAACTGACTGTTGTAGAGCTTTGCGTAAAAGCCGCCCTTTGCGAGCAGCTCTTCGTGCCTGCCCGATTCAACTATCTGCCCATTGTTCATAACGAGTATTATATCGGCCTCCCGTATCGTGGAGAGCCGGTGGGCGACAATAAAGCTCGTCCGGCCGCGCATCATCTCCGCGAAGGCCTTCTGGATCAGAAGCTCGGTACGGGTGTCTATGCTGCTTGTGGCTTCGTCGAGTATAAGCATGGGGGGCAGCGCGAGCATGACACGGGCGATGCAGAGAAGCTGTTTCTGACCCTGGCTGATGCTGCCGCCGTTTTCGCCTATCTCGCTGTCGTAGCCCTTGGGCATGCGGCGGATAAAGGCGTCGGCATGGGCTGCCTGAGCTGCGGCGACAACCTCCTCCCGGGCTGCGCCGGGCTTTCCGTAAGCGATGTTCTCAAGGACTGTGCCCGATTTTAGCCAGGTATCCTGCAGAACCATGCCGTAGGAGGCCCTGAGACTCCTGCGCGTAAGATTCCGTATATCGCTTCCTGCGACCGTGATGCTGCCAGAATCAACGTCGTAAAAACGCATCAGCAGATTGATAAAGGTTGTCTTGCCGCAGCCGGTTGGCCCGACAATGGCGACGCGTTCGCCTGGCCGCACTTCAAGATTGAAATCCCGTATAAGGGGACGGCTGGTGCTGTAGCTGAAGGCCACATTCTGTATGCGCACCCCGCCATCCACATCGGCCGGCGCAAGGACGCGCGCATCGGGCCTGTCTGCTGCTTCATCGGCCGCGTCGAGGAATTCAAAAACGCGGGAGGCACAGGAGAGGGCATTCTGCATCTCCGTAATAACGCCGGAGATTTCGTTAAAGGGCTTTGTATACTGATTCGCGTAGCTCAGGAAGCAGCTGAGCTCGCCGACGCTTATTCGTCCCGCTATGGCCGAGAGCGAGCCGGCAAGGCCGACACCCGCATATACAATGCCGTTTACAAAGCGGGTCGCCGGATTTGTAATGCTCGAGTAAAAGATCGCCTTGAGACTCGCGCGGCTCAGTTTCTCATTGAGGAGGTCGAAATCGGCAAGGTTTTCCTTCTCGTGGCCGAAGGCCTGCACAACTTTCATGCCCTCGATGCGCTCATTTATAAGCGCGGTCTGATCGCCGCGGGTCTTGTTCTGCTCGCCAAAGTAGCGGTAGCTTTTTTTCGCGATAAAGCCGGCCACAAGAAGGCTCAGGGGCGTAATGCAGACCACGACGAGTGCAATAGGCACATTGACGGAGAACATAAAGACAAGTGTTCCGATAATCGTAAGAATACCGGTAAAAAACTGTGTAAAGCCCATAAGGAGACCGTCGGTAAAGAGGTCGATATCGGCGATAATGCGGCTTACAAGGTCGCCGCTCGGATGGCTGTCGAGGTAGGCGAGGGGCAGGCGCTGGATCTTGCGCAGGGCCGCGTCGCGGAGTTCTCTGCTCACATTGAAGGCGGCACGGTTGTTGCCCGCGCCGAGCAGCCACTGTGCGACAGCCGCACATGACCCAATTATGAGTATGCTGACAAGTATGCGGCCAAGGCCAGAGAAATCGATTCTGTGCGCGGCTATCATAAGGTCTATGGCGCGGCCCGTGAGTATGGGTATATAGAGCTGTCCGAAAACGGAAACCGCGGCCGCCGCTATGCCCAGCGCAATAAGGGGCCACTGCGGGGCGATAAGCTTCAATACACGGGCGAGGGTCCTGCTCTGTGCCGATGTTTTATTTTTCATTTGGCGGCTCCCCGGGCCTTCTCTGCCTCGGCAAACTGGCTTTCATATATCTCCCTGTATACAGGACAGCTTTCGAGCAGTTCGGCGTGTTTCCCCGCGCCGGCGAGCTTCCCCTCGTCGAGGACAAGTATCAGATCCGCGCCTGCGATGCTGCCCGCGCGCTGGCTTACTATAAACACGGTCATGCCGGAGGGCAGGCTGCGCAGCGCCCTGCGGAGCGCCGCATCGGTTGCGAAATCGAGAGCGCTCGAGGAATCATCGAGGATCAGTATTTCAGGGTTTGAAACAAGGGAGCGTGCGATCGACAGTCTCTGCTTCTGACCTCCCGAAAAATTGCGGCCGCCCTGTTCGACTGGCTCATCGAGGCCCTGGGCTTTGGCACGGACAATCTCGGAGGCCTGGGCTGTTTCGAGGGCCCGCCAGAGATCGGCGTCGCTGGCGCCTGGGCTGCCCCAGAGCAGGTTGCTGCGGATTGTCCCCGAGAAAAGCTGGGCACGCTGCATTACAACGCTCACTGTGCTCCTCAGGCTTTCCCTGCTGTATTCGCGCACATCAGTGCCAAAGAGTTTTACGCTGCCCGAACTTGCGTCGTAGAAGCGGGGAATAAGGCTTACAAGGCTTGTCTTGCCGCTGCCTGTACCGCCAATAATGCCGACAGTCTGGCCTTTTTTTACCCGGAAACTTATATCCGAAAGGCTTTCGCCGCCGGTGGGGGAATAGCGGAGACTGACATGACCGAACTCAACCGCGCAGTCGGCGGAAGCGGGATCGGGCTGGCGCCGGCCAAAGTTCATCTGCGGTTCCATCGCGAGCACCTTGTCTATGCGTTCTGCACAGGCGGCGGCCTTGGTCATCTGAATTATCAGATTTGCAAGTTTTATCAGCTCTATCAGAATCTGATTCAAATAGTTGACGAGCGCGACAACATCGCCCATGGCGATATGGCCCGTGTCTACCTCGACAGCGCCAGTCTGCAGAAGCGCCACGAGAGCCAGATTGAGAATGGCCGCCGTGAGCGGATTGAGCAGGGCCGATATGCGTCCGACCCTGAGCTGTGAATTCCAAAAAGCGCCATTGGCCCTTTCGAATGCATGGACTTCGTCTTCTTCGCGGCCAAAGGCACGCACAACGCGGACTCCGGTAAGGTTTTCCCTCGCAAGGGCCGTGAGCCTGTCAAGTCTTGTCTGCACATCCCTGTACTGGGGAATTGTTTTAAGCATTATGGCGAATATTGCCGCGGCAAGGACAGGCACCATAATGGCAAATACAAGAGCAGCCTTCGTGTTGATGGTAAAGGCGAGAGCAACAGCGCCGAAGACAATAAAGGGCGAGCGCAGGAAAAGACGCAGAAAGAGATTGAGGCCGCTCTGTACCTGGTTTACGTCGCTTGTCATGCGGGTAATGAGAGTGCTTGTACCGAGACTGTCGGTTTCGGAAAAACCAAGGCTCTGTATGCGGGCAAAGAGATCATGCCTTATGCCGGCACAGGATTCCACGGCTGCCTTGGCAGCGAAGTACTGTGCGGTAATGCTGCAGATGAGCCCCACGAGGCCGACCAGAATCATGAGGCCGGCGCGCTGCAGAATGTAAGGGGTATCGCGGCCTGCAATGCCTCTGTTTATTATATCCGCCATTATAAGGGGTATGAGCAGATCAAATGCCGCCTCGAGCATTTTGAAGAGCGGGGCGAGAATACTCTCTTTTTTATGGTGCCTGAGAAAACTCAGAAGCCGTTTCATAGCCGGGATTTTCTCCTATAATGGCATGGCTGGTCAACATATATCGCGCAGGCGCGGGAATGTTTTCGTTTACAGCCTATTTTTTATCTGCTATCATATAGTATATGTATTCATGGCTAAAACGCAATTTGGAGGCCGCCGGACAGCCCGAGATTATATTTCTCATTCTGAGCATTGCAGTGGTTGGAATGATGATAGGTCTCGAGTCCAGCGCTGACCGCAATGCCCTGCGTTTTGACCATGTTATGAATTCGGTCGAATGGAAGCTCGAAGAAATCCAGCGGAGATCGGATTTTGGAATGGCGGGTACGGCGCTGGAGGTCCTTTCGGAGGACAGCTATCTCCGCAGCCTGAGAGCACTCGACCCCGAACTCGACGCGCTCTGCGCACGGCTGCCCTGGCCGGGGAGCGGGAAAAGCCTGACTATTTCAAGCGCAGCGGCCCTGCTCCTTTCGATACGGTCGAGGCTTCTTGTGCTTCAGGTCGAGGAGCGCAACGGCTTCCGCATACTCAGCGCCAGCTGCCTTATTATGCTCTGCCTTTCGCTTGTGCTGGCGGTTCTGCAGTTTGCGCGGGTTCATGCGGCGATCGACAGGCTCAGTTCAGAGAAGCTCCTTTCGGACGAGAAGATAGAAATGCAGAAATGCGAACGGCTCCATATTTCGCGGGAACTGCACGATGGCGCGGCGCAGGATCTGGCGCGGGCCCGGCTGCTGCTTCAGGCGCCGGTTCTGGACCGGGCGGATATTATGCGTTCCATCGACGCGGCAATACGGGAAATCCGCTGGCTCTGCGGCTCCTTCCGGGTGCCCTTCGATACGGAGACGCCGCTCGAGAATATCCTCGAGGAGACGGCTCTCGCATTTGGCTCGGAATGTCATGTGCCGGTCAGAGTCCGCGTGGCCACAAAAAGGGATACCAGATGGACTCCGGATGCCAAATATGAGATTGTCCGCATAGTCGAGGAGGGTATGACCAATATCGAGCGCCATGCCTCGGCCACTGAGGCTTCTCTGTACATAACCGAGGTCGGCGACCGGCTGCATATCGCCCTCGACGATGATGGCATAGGTCTTGGAGGCAGGGCAGGAGGGCCGGGAGAGGTGAAGCCCTGCTATGGCATGAAGGGAATAAGCGAGCGCTGTGCTCTGCTCAAAGGCAGGGCGGAATGGACCAACAGGGCGGAGAAGGGGACAAGGCTGAGCGTCGATATTCCGCTGCCGGACTCGGCGCGCGAAAGGAAAAAATATGAATATACTGATTATTGATGATCACGCGATGTTCAGGGACGGACTTATCCATGCACTGCTCGATATCGAAGGCTCCTGGCATATTGTGGGTGCCTGCGATTTGAAGGAAGCCATAGACGCCCTTGCCCTTCTTGCACCCTCAGGAGGGGCCGATGTTGTGCTGCTCGATCTCGAATTAAAGGAAGATGTATTCGGCCTCGACCTTATTCCCCGCCTTTTGGAAAAACAGCCAGATATAAAAATAATAATTGTTTCAATGAGAGATGATTTCTATGCTGTGCGCAAGGCCTGCGAAATGGACATACAGGGATTTGTTTCCAAGGATGCCCCAGTCAATTCCCTTGCGGAAGCGATCCGCTGCGTAGGCGCAGGCGGATCCTGGTATTCCCAGAACATCGCGGACCGCATGAAGACAGTACGGAGCGATGGCGAAAATGGCTGCGGGGAATTCAGCGCTTACAACAGTCTCACAAGACGCGAGCAGGAGATATTTGAGCATCTTGCCAGGGGAGAAAGGCCGGAGCTTATTGCCAGCTCGCTCGGACTGAGCGTCCATACTGTCGAGAATTACCGGACATCGATTTACGAAAAGCTCGGAGGCGGGGACAGGCTCGATCTGGTCAATTATGCGCGCAGGCTGGGGCTTGTTTCCTGAAAAAGGCGGCGCATGGAAGCCAGAGCCCCCAGGCGAGGACAGCGCTCAGCCCCTTGTCGCCAATATTGCTGATAATGCCGCCGATATAGACCGACAGACTCAGGTTCTGGCAGGCGCTCTGCACCGCGAGGACAAGGTTGTCTATCTGATTCACCTTGGTCAGACCTGAATAAATATGATATGAAAGAATCGAGCCGACAATTCCATTGCTGACCGCGCTGAGGAGGCCCGCCCAGAGAAAAGCCGTGAGCCCTCTGCTGCGCCCTCTGCGGAAGACAGCCCAGGCACCCAGGGCAGTCAGAACATGGCAGAGCATCAGCGGCCAGCGCCTGAACCCGAGCAGAGAGAGCACAGTGTTGGTCAGCACCGCGACAGAGAGCGAGGGCCAGAGGCCAAAAAGAGCCGCGATCGTAAAAGTGCACCAGGAATCAAAATAGAGAGGAACATTGAAAAGGCGGAGGAGACAGGCGCTGCCGATATTGACCGCGGCGGCGGCGAGAATAAAGAGAACGGTAAAAACCGGATGTTCTGTTCTGCTGACGGGTTCTATCATGGCATCTGCTTCCCTGCGCTGTGCGCCCGGAAAAATCTTCCGGCGCAGACTCCGGCACTCCAGACGGGGCCCTCTTTCCTTTTTGAGGAGAGCTATATCAATAGTAGCGCCTGCCCCGCTGTATGTCCAATAAAAATGAGAAAGCATTTGCGCTTTTTGCGAAGCACATACATACTGTTGTAAATCCTTTTCCGGGAGCAGATATGGCCAGACTTCGTGTTGGTATTATGGGCTGTGGCGGAATCGCGGCTGTTATGGCCGGGACGCTTTTAAAAATGAAGGATGCCTCCCTCTACGCGGTGGCAAGCCGGACAGAAGAAAAAGCGCGCGAATTTTCTCAGCGCTTCGGAAAGCCAAAAGCCTATGGATCCTATGCCGCAATGCTCGAGGACCCCGCCGTCGATCTTGTCTATATCGCGACACCCCATTCTGCCCATGCCGAAAACATCAGACTCTGTGTCGAGCATGGCAAGGCTGTGCTCTGCGAGAAGGCCTTTACGGCCAATGCCCGCCAGGCGGAAGAAGTGCTCGGCTTTGCCGAATCCCGCCATGTGCTCGTGACCGAGGCCATGTGGGTGCGCTATATGCCCATGGCAAAGACACTCAGAGAGCTTATCGCCTCGGGCTGCATTGGCACTATTACAACCTGTACCGCCAACCTGCACTATGATATCGACAGCCATGATCGCCTTGTAAATCCCGCCCTCGCCGGCGGCGCTCTTCTCGATGTCGGTGTATATACCCTCACCTTTGCCTCCATCGCGATGGGCGATGATGTCGGCAAAATCTGCGCATCCGCCATTATTTCGGACCGGGGCATAGACAGACAGGATGCGGCAGCGCTCAGCTACCGCGGAGGTCAGATGGCGGTGCTGAGCTGCGGTATGAGTGCGGTAAGCGACCGGCTTGGGATACTCTATGGGCGCAGCGGCTATATAATAGTAACAAATGTCAATAATTTTGAGCGCATAAGCGTCTATTCGAAGGACCGCGAACTCGTTAAATCGATCGATGCGCCAGAGCAGATATCGGGCTACGAATATGAGGTCGAGGCCTGTGCCCGTGCTCTCGCCTCGGGTGCTGCCGAATGCCCCGAGATGCCGCATGCCGAGACAATCGCAATTATGAAGCAGATGGATGAGATAAGGCGTCAGACTGGGGTCGTCTACCCCTTTGAGCAGGGCGCATAGCAGGGGCCGCCGGCGCCGCACAGAAGCCGCCGCCGGATTCGCTCCTTTTTTATCAATATTTAGGCGGAATTTTGACTTCTGGACCCCTGCTGAATTACAATTAAGAAGTGGCAGATGGGTCCAATTGGCCTGATGCGATAGGCGGCCGGCTTTTGCCCGTGCTATAGTCGGCTGTCTGGGGGATATGGGGATATGCGCAAGCTCAACATGCAGGAAATCGATAAAGCTCTCGCTTTTCTGCCTGGAACCTATGCTGTCTGCAGTCTGGGCGAGAGTTTCAAAACGCTCCGCTATTCTTCTGATATCCCCGGTCTGCTGGGCTATTCCGACGAGCAGTTCCGCGCGAAAATCAAGGACGGCCTCGAGGCCCTGATTGGGCAGGATGAAAACGAAGCCCTCAAACGGAACACAAAGAGGCTCACCGGCCAGGATGGCAGCCTCGAATTTGTCTACCATGTAAAGCGCAGCGATGGGGAGCCCTTCAATGTTCAGACCGTGGCCAAATGCCCGGGCGAGCTCGATGGCGAACCGCTCATTATAGCTTCCTTCTGTTTCCTCCGCGATGATGCCGAGCTTGAGCATAACATGATAGACCGCATTTCGAACTCTGAGTTCGATTATGTGGCCATCATCGATATCAAGTCAGGGCTGATCCATTTCCGAAACATCAAATCCAGCAGCTTTATTGCGCCTCCCTCCGACCTAAGCGATTACAGTACTCTCCTCTCCACCTGCCTTGGCAGGGCGATGGATTCTGAGGATTACGCCTCCGCTCTTTCCGCTCTGTCTCTTCCCCGCGTCAGAGGAGAGCTTGGCCAGAAGGACAGCTATGTCTACTCTGCCTCGGTGCACGATGCCGATGGCAACAAGCGCAGAAAACAGTACAAATTCAGCTATCTCGACAGCAATCACGACAAGGTTCTCTTTGTGCGCAGCGATGTCACCGAGTCCTTTGCAAAGGAACAGGAGATTGAGGACCGCCTTGTCGAGAGCGCTGATCAGCTTAAAATCGCGCTGGCGGCGGCAAAGCAGGCGAGCTCGGCCAAGAGCAATTTCCTCTCCAGAATGAGCCATGAAATCCGCACGCCTATGAACGCGATTATCGGCATGTCCACCCTTGCCGCCCAGGCTGTCGGCAATGACGAAAAAATCTCCGACTGCATTTCGAAGATAGGCATTTCTGCCCGCTATCTGCTCTCCCTTATCAATGACATTCTGGATATGTCCCGCATCGAGAGCGGCAAAATGCTGCTAAAGAATGAAAAATTCGACTTCAAGGATTTTATAAGCGCTGTCAACGGCATTATCTACAACCAGGCTGCAGCAAAGGGACTCGAATACGAATGCATTGTCTCCAACGAAGTAGACGAGGCGTATTTTGGCGACCCCATGAAGCTGCAGCAGGTGCTCATCAATATTCTGGGCAACGCTGTCAAATACACCACGAAGGGCAAGGTGTCTTTTGAAGTCCAGCAGGTATCGCGCAAGTCGAACCTTTCGACCCTCAGATTCATTGTCAACGATACAGGCTGCGGAATCCGCGATTCGGATCTCGACCGCATCTTCGAGCCCTTCGAACAGGGCGATTCATCGACGACGACTCCATTTGGCGGGACAGGCCTCGGTCTCGCCATCACAAAGAGCCTTGTGGAGCTGATGGGCGGCTTTATCCGAGTCCGCAGCATTGTGGGCGTCGGCAGCGAATTTACGGTGGAGATTCCCCTCACTGTCGACGAGAGTGCCATCGCTGCTCCCCATCTGGACGCCAGCTTCGAAAAACTGCATACCCTTGTCGTCGATGATGACCCTATTGTCTGCGAGTCAGCCGTCTCCACTCTCAAGGAGATAGGCATGACTGGCGAATGGGTCATGTCCGGCAAAGAGGCCCTTGTACGCGTCACGGAGCATTTTGAAAATAAAAACAATTATGATTTTGTGCTGATAGACTGGAAAATGCCCGATATGGATGGCATTGAGACAACACGCGGGATCCGCAGAATTGTCGGCCCAGATGTGACAATTATTATTATATCTGCCTATGACTGGGCGGCCATAGAGAGCGAGGCGAAGGCTGCGGGAGCGAATCTCCTCATTACAAAGCCTCTCTTCAAATCCACCCTTATTTCGGCCTTCCAGAAGGCAAGGGGTCAGAGCGAAGAGAATCAGCCCCGCAAGGTGGACTACAATTTTTCAGGAAAGCGCATCCTTGTCGCAGAGGACAACCAGATCAATTCCGAGATTGCGCGGGGGCTGCTCGAGAGCAAGGGCTTCAGCGTGGATCTCGCGCCGAACGGGCTCAAGGCCATGGAGATGTTCATCTCGAATCCAGTGCATTATTATGACGCAATTCTGATGGATGTGCGGATGCCCATGATGGACGGGCTTCAGGCGACAGTCAATATCCGCCACTGGAGCAAGGAAGATGCCAAGACTGTCCCGATTATCGCGATGACAGCGAATGCCTTCGACGAGGATGTCGAGAAGAGCAAGGCAGCCGGCATGAACGCCCATCTCGCCAAGCCGATAGAGCCTGAGCTTCTGTACCGGACCCTCTACCACATGATCTATACAGGTGACGAGGACTGAAGCCGGGTTCCGCCCGCAGGCGCTGAACCCGCGGAAATATTGGAATTTCCGTCTAGGGCCTTTCAGCGTGGTTCTGCTGCCTGTCGGTACCGGCATTCATCATCAGTGAAAAGACATTCGCAGGGATATTCTGGAGAATATCCCTGAACTTTTCATAGTCGAGTTCCATGATGTCCAAACTAAAATTCCAATAGAATGGCATTTCAAATCTGTGGACGGCCCCAGGGGCGGCTTTCCGCTTCCGGGGCCCCAATGCAGGCAGGCCTGCAGAACGCATCTGCGGGCCTGCCCATGCAGATTTTTGTGCAAACTTCATCTTCCTGTCATCTTGAATCTCTATGTTGTGTACACATGAAAAGCCTGAAAGAAGAGGAGGCTGGCTGAATGTCCGGAAAAAAACAGAACAGAGCAGATCTTCTTTTTGATATGGCGATTGGCGCTGGGTCTATTCTCGTGATGGTTCCCCTGACTACTGGCATCGCCTTCCACGAGTGGCTTTCGCTCGCTTTTATGGCGGCCATATCGCTTCATAGTGCACTGCATTGGGACTGGATCCACGATACCATGGAAGGCTTTCTTAAGCGTTCTACTGCAGAATCCAGACTCAATATAATTATAGATAGTATATTATTTTCAGCGCTTGTTGTTTCGATGCTGAGCGGCCTTTTTATATCGAAAGCTGTGCTGCCTGCTCTGGGCATAAAGCCTGGTTTCTCTCTTGTCTGGAGGCGGGCCCATGCCGCAGCGGCAAGTGTCTCCCTCGCCGCGCTGGGTGTGCACTTCGGGATGCACACTGCCTGGCTCATAGATGTCCTGCGTCCGGCTGCCATGTTTCAGAATCAGATAGAAGGAGAAAGAAGATGAAGACAGCGCTGAGAATTGCAGCGGTGTGGATTATTGCGGCGGTGATAGCTTTCGCAGCCTATTCCATTATCCAGCCGCCAGACGAAAGCGGCATTGTTCAGAGCTATGCGGAGGGGGCAGGGCTTGGGAAACAGCAGCCTCCCGCTCAGCCCCCGGCGGAGGGAGGGGATGCTGCTCCTCTCTACCCTAGGAGAGCCGCTCTGTTCTCGGAGAGCGGCGCTTCAGGCGGCCCTGCCGATATTGGGTCCTTGCCATCTGGCCACTGGACCGGGCTTGGCCTTGTCCTGCTCAAGTTCGCCGCGGCGGCCGTCCTGGGCTCTCTTGCTGCCGGCACGGTCAGAAAAATATCTGCAAAAAAGAGAGCGGCTCATGCAGCCTCTGCCGCATAGGGCATCATTAATTTTTTCTGCTCTTGGCCCCGGGCCTGCCCATTGCTATACTAGCTGAGGAGAATAGATGTGAGAATTCTCGTAGTGGAGGACAACAAAAGGCTGTCCGCCTCGCTCGACAAGGCGCTCAGAGATGAGGGCTACGCGGTGGATCCGGCCTATGACGGGCCGAGCGGCGAAGGCATGGCCCTCAGCTCTCCCTACGACCTCCTTATCCTCGATATCATGCTGCCGGGAAAGGATGGCTTTGCTGTCTGCCGCGCTCTCCGCGAAAAGAAATGCGCGAGCCCGATTCTTATTTTAACCGCGCGTGACTCTATAGAAGACAGAGTGAAGGGGCTGGACTCCGGGGCCGATGACTATCTTCCAAAGCCCTTTGAGCTGGCCGAACTCAAGGCCCGCATACGTGCGCTTCTGCGGCGCGGGCCCTCGGGGTCTGCCCCCGAGCTTAAGGCGGCGGATCTTGTTCTGGACCCCGCCGCTCACCGTGCAGAGAGAGCCGGCAGAGATCTTGAGCTTACGGCCAAGGAATTCGCCCTGCTCGAATATCTTCTCCGACATAAAGATCAGCTTGTTACAAGGGAGATGGTCGAGGATCATCTCTGGAATCAGGAAGACATAGTTGTTTCCAATGTTGTGGATGTCTATGTAAGGCGTCTGCGCGCCAAGATAGACGATCCCTTCGAAATAAAGCTGCTGGAGACGGTGCGGGGTTCGGGCTATAGAATCCGCGATCCGGAAGAAGCATAGAATGAGCGCCACACCGAAGACAGCGGGCCCTGGCACTGGACCAGCAGCGAAGAGCGGATTCCGCAAAAGCAGCCATTTCCGCATGACACTCTGGTACACTATTCTCATCGGTGTGCTCAGCATTCTCTTTGGCTCCTTTATCTATCTCAATCAGTCCCGCGAGGTGGCCAACGATGCGCGCTTCCGCCTGGGCAAGGAGATGGAGGGGCTTATCCATAATATGGACCGCGGATATGAGGTAGGCGTCCGGGAGGATGAGTCCTTCGCGGTGCTGGACCCCGAAGGCAAGGTGGTCAAGAAGGAGAACATAACGGATGGCGATATCCGCGATATAGCCCTCCGCTTTGAGGCTGAGCCGCAGATCGATCCCGAAGTTCCCCCGCCTCCCGCGAGGACTGGAGCTGGACAGCGTGTTAACGGCAAAGCCTTTTCCTGGGTCAAGTACTATATCGATGCAGGGCGCATCTATGGGGAGATGGAGCTTAGGCCCCGATCCTCGATAGATGAGAGCAGTCCTGCAGGGATGCTGATTTTCACCACTCCCCTCGATCCCTACGGCCTCCATAACAAGCTTCTGCTTACTCTTTTTATCGCTGTCCTTTTAATGCTGGCCCTTGCGTTTTTAAGCGGAATCTGGCTCGCCAACCGCTCCATGAAACCTGTTGCGCAGATTGCCGAGACAGCCCGCTCTATCGGCGAAGGCGATCTCTCGCGGCGCATCAGACTCCAGAGCAGCGATGAGCTTGGAGAGATATCGGATGTCTTCGACGCGATGCTCGACCGGCTCCAGGCGGCCTTTGACAGGCAGAAGCGCTTTGTCGCCGACGCGGGTCACGAGCTCAGAACTCCCCTCTCGGTTATCCTGCTGGAGACTGAGAGTGCCCTCGCCGCGAAGCGGAGCGCAGAAGAATACCGTGGCAGTCTTGAGCTTGTGCGGACTGAGGGCAGCTATATGTCGAGACTTGTCGAGGATCTTCTCTATCTGGCCAGAGCCGAGAACTCAGCGCATTCGTCCGAAAAGCAGCGGATAGACCTCGCCGATATTGTGGTCGAGTGCCTCGAGCGGATTTCGCCCATGGCCAGCGCAAAAAATGTCAGGCTGAACTGCGCTGAGCTTCCCGAGGCGCCTGTTATGGGCGACCGGGCGGGCCTGATCAAGGTGGTCTCCAATCTGCTCGGGAACGCTGTAAAATACAGCAGGGCCGATGGGGGTACTGTCGCGGTAAAACTCACGCTTGAGCCTGCCGGCAGCGCCAGCCTGAGCGTCTCCGATGACGGCATCGGCATTCCTGCGGACAAGCTGCCGCATGTCTTCGAACGCTTTTACCGCGTAGATGAATCCCGCACCGAAGAGGAGGGGGCTCCATCGGGTTCCGGGCTCGGGCTTTCAATTGTGAAGACTATTGTGGAGGCTGAAGGCGGCACTGTCTCTGTCCAGAGCAGGGAGGGCGCGGGATCAGCCTTTACCGTCCGCCTTCCCCTCGCTCCTCAGCCGGCCATAGCGGGCTGAAAAAGCGGCGGCGCTTCCCTGAAAAGCGCCGCCATGTGCAGACCTATCTGCAGATTTTCTCTATCCAGGCAAAAAGCTCATCGAGGTCGTAATCCCCTGAATGCGGCACATTCCAGGGCATCGCGAAATCGACGGAGAAACCCGTGTTGGCAGCCTTTGTGGCAAGCATGACCGGAACCGCGAGCGAAGTATCCCTGTCGGCCGTGCCATGGCGTATGCGCCAGAATTTCGAACTGACCGAACCGGGGGCGCCGATATAGAGCATTGCGTTCATCATTTTTACAATATGGGGATCGGCGCTTCCCGCTTTTACTGTGCTGTGCTCAGCGCCAAAGGCCGTAAAATGCTGGGCCTGTACTGCCGCGGTGCCGAACTCATCATTTTCGCCATTGCCCAGATCCGTGCCGTCGAAGGCAGGCGCTGTCTTCATGCGGGTGGCGGCGGCCGCATATGCAGCGAGATCCATGTCTGCCACTCTGCTATTTTCGAGTTTGAGCCAGCCGAGCTTCGAGGCATCGCCGGCGCTCAGCTGTCCCGAATCAAGCGCCTTCTGCGCAGATGCTTCTATATAGGATTTTACCAGTTCCTTGAAACTGCCATTGCCCTCCGCGTCGAGACTCAGCGCCGCACCCGATGCATCGCGGAGGCCGAGGCTGTTAAGATAGGCGGGGAAGAGAGCGGCAAGGGCTGCCGAGTTTTTAATCTGTTCCGCGCTCATCGTACCGGTCTGGACTGTCCTCGTGCCGGGACCGCCCGGGGTCATGGTGCCATTGGGGCCGGCGTTCTGGGCGCCGCCTGCCGCGTCCGGGGGAGCCTCGAAGACCATACGCGAATAGTTATTGACACCGGCAAAGAGCCATTCATAGGCCGCGTCGGCGTTCTCGAGATTGGTGATGGGGCAGTAGGCCATTACCGCATAGATGTCGTCGCGTTCCTCAGCAGCGCCCAGAGCCTTAAGATAGGGCTCATAGTCGGCGCTGTTGCCGCTTGCGCCGAGAAGGGCCGACAGGGCGCCGCCTGCGCTTGTTCCGTCGGAGATTATGCGCTCTGCGCTGCCCGGCATGAGCCTGTCGTTATGGCGCAGATAGCGCACGGCCGCCTTGAGGTCGACAATGGCCGCAGGTGCTTTGCCCGTAAAACTGCCATCAGCACCTTTATTTGTCCGGCCGCGCGCTCCAGGCTCAGCGACCACAATGCCCTTCGAAAGCGCAACCAGTGCGGCATTGTCGCCCCCGCTCATCATATTCCTGCCAGGACTTCCCGCCGCCCCAGGCATGTAGCCGCCCACCGAATTGGGAAGAAAAATGGGAGCGGTTTCGGCAGTGTAGGCGCCAGAACTCTTCCCCTCAAAATACTCGACAGGGATATAGATATTCAGGCTCTCGTAATCTCTGTCGACAGGATGAGTGACAGGCATAATTTTCTCATATGCTCTATATTGAAAGCTTTTTCCATTGACTGTGGCCGTCTTCAGCGTGTAGGCGCTGCTGTCAAAGGCAAGCGGATCGGCTGCGGCCGGCTCTGCCTGCGCAGCGCATGCAGCCAGAAGAATAAGCGCAGAGAGCGCAAGGACAGCTGCGATTCCCGTCAGAGCCGGATCTGGAGCCCGCTCAATATGGCTTTTTATCATCTCAATCCTCCATTTCCATTCGCTTATATTAAATAGTAACAGGCGGCAGTCTGTTTTTCCAGCAGAAGAAGCATACTGCGGCGCAGACTGCTTGGCGTGGGGCCACGGCATATTGAAGCAGTGCCGGATCCGGCACTGGCAGTCTGCCCAGACGCCATCCGCATTTGGAAATAAAAAGCGCGGGATATGCCCTTGCTTGACATTCGGGCCGCCCTGCGCTTAAGTAATCTGCGCTATGGAAGATCCGCGGCTCGCAAAAGGCAATATTAAAAAGCTGCTCCGCTATGTAAAGCCGTACCGGGGCATAGCTCTTTTTTCTTTTATAATGCTTCTCTTTATGGTGCTGCTCGATCTCGCCGTGCCCCGCCTTATACAGCGCATAATCGACACAGGTGTTAAGGCCGGGAATATGGACGCGGTGCTCAGGACAGCCCTCCTTATGCTGGCTGTTTCTCTCCTCGATGCGGCGGCCGCAGTGCTCAACAGCCTCTCGTCGGTGCGGGTAGGGGAGAGCGTAGCCCGCGATATCAGGGCCGATCTCTTTGCCCATATCGAAAATTTTTCTTATGGCAACTATGATGATTTTACTACGGGCAGCCTTATGGTACGCCTTACAAGCGATGCGAGTGCTGTGCAGCGGCTTGTCCAGGTAAGCCTCAGAATAGGCACCCGTGCGCCGCTTACAATGCTCGGCAGCATCATACTCATGTTTGTTACAAGCAGGCGTCTCGGCCTCTATATGCTGCCCCTCCTGTTCGCGGCAGGCATTGCAATAGTTCTTTTCAGCGTAAAGATGGAGCCGCTCTTCCAGCAGGTGCAGAAGAAGCTCGACAGCCTCAACTCGGTGCTGCAGGAGAATATTGCGGGAGCGCGGCTTGTAAAATCCTTTGTCCGGGCCGAACGCGAAACAAGCCGTTTTGACGCGGTCAACGAAGATCTCAACGCCCGCACTGTCCGCGTGCAGGAAGTCATGTCCGCCATGGGCCCGATCCTGACCCTTATTGTCGATATCGGCCTTGTCCTTGTCGCCTGGTTTGGCGGTCTCTCCGCAGTCAAGGGCGAGCTGAGCCTTGGCGAGCTCATCGCCTTCTCAAACTACCTGCTCGCCACCCTGCATCCTCTGACACTTATGACCAATCTCTCCAATACCTGGGCCAATGGCCTTGCCTCGCTCAGGCGTATTTTTGAGGTAATAGAGACAGAGCCCGATGTAAAAGAAGCGCCCACTGCGCTGCCCGCGCCTGAATCCGCGCCGCTCAGCTTCAGCAGTGTCGAATTCCGCTACAAGCACGAAGCTTCTTCTTCTCCTGCCTCTCTGTCTCCTGCCGCCGTGCTCAGCGGTATCAGTCTGGATATAAGGCCAGGCGAGACACTGGCAGTTCTCGGTGCGACTGGATCAGGCAAGTCCAGCCTTGTCAATCTGATCCCCCGTTTCTATGACCCGAGCTCAGGCTGTCTCAGGCTTGGCGGCCTTGATCTCCGTTCTCTATCGCTCGGCTCTCTGCTCGGCAGAATTGCCATTGTCCCGCAGGAGAGCATCCTCTTCTCGGGCTCGGTCCGGGAGAACATCAGCTATGGAAAACCCTCGGCCAGCGATGATGAGATTATCGCCGCTGCGAGGGCGGCCGAGGCCGATGAGTTTATACGGCGCATGCCAGAGGGCTACGATTCGCATATCGAGGAGAGAGGGGCGAACCTGTCGGGCGGCCAGAGACAGCGCCTCGCCATCGCGAGGGCAGTGCTTCTCAAACCCGATATACTCATCATGGACGATTCGACCAGCGCCGTCGATGTGGAGACGGAGACTAAAATCCAGACTGCCCTTAAAAAGTACCTCACATCCGCCACTTGCATTATTGTTGCCCAGCGCATAAGCACCGTGCTCAACGCAGACGAGATTATTGTCCTCGATGAGGGGAAGATCGCAGCCCGGGGCAGCCACAGCGCACTTCTCAAAACAAGTCATATCTACCGCGAAATTTACGATTCGCAGCTCGGAGGCGGTGTCGATGGCTGCTAATATGGATTATCAGGGCATCGATATCAGACAGAGCATGCAGCGCGGCGCCCGCAGGCCCAGAACATACGAAAAGGCCAGAGATCCGCGCAGAGCTCTTTCGCGCCTCGCCGCCTATCTGCTTCCCTACAAGGCGTCCCTCTGCCTCGTGCTGGCCGCCGTCATCATTTCGAGCCTCCTCGGCCTTATGGGCCCCTACCTTATGGGCCGCGCCGTCGATCTCTGCGGCGCCTCCATCGCCGCTGCGGCGCCTTCGAAATCCAGTGCTGCCCCGGCGTCTTCAGGGCCGGCTGCCGCCTCCAGTCCCGCGCAGACAGGGGGAGGCGCGGCCTCCGCGCCGTCCGCGCGGACGCGCAGCCTGTCTCCGCTGGCCTCGCTCTTCGGCAGGGAGGCCGCCGCAGAAGCAGCCAGCGGCTTTCCGGAAAAACTCGGCAGGCTCTGCCTCTTTATGCTGCTCGCCTATATCGGCTCAGGCCTCTTCCAGGTGGCCGCGAACTGGATTATGGCGCGGGTTTCGCAGGAGGCCCTCAAGGGTCTCCGCCGCGATCTCTTTACCCATCTGCAGACCCTCTCGATGCGCTTTTTCGATACCCATCCGGCGGGCGGCCTGATGAGCCGCCTGACGAACGATATCGACGCCGTAAACAACGCAGTCTCCCAGAATGTGGTCGCGCTCATAGCGAGCGTCCTCAATATGCTCGGCATCCTCGTCGCCATGTTCCTGCTCAATCACTGGCTCGCCCTGGCTACAATTATTGTCATACCAATTATGTACTGGTTTACCCGTTTTGTGGCCAAATACACAAAGAAGGGCTTCCGGGGCCTTCAGAGTGAACTCGGCGGACTCAATGCTGTCGCCGAAGAAGCCATAAGCGGCGGACGGGTCATCAAGGCCTTCAGACGCGGCGATTCGACGCTCCGCACCTTCAATGAAAAGAATGAATCCGTTTACAGAGCTGGCCTCTATGCCAATTCCTATGCCATGCTGCTTATGCCCCTCACCGGTGTACTGGGCAATTTTTTCGTCATTGTTCTTGCGGGCCTTGGCAGCTGGCTGGCGCTCAGAAATATAGTAACAGTTGGTGTAATCGCGGCCTTTATCAACTATGGCCAGAATTTTACCCAGCCTCTCAGACAGCTCTCCAATCTCTACAACTCGATCCAGGCCGCCCTCGCCGGAGCGGAAAGGGTTTTCGAAACCATAGATGAGCCCCCGGAGGTGGAGACAGCGCCCCTCGCGGCAGCCGCGGCACCTGCCGTGCCGCCGTACGCTGCGGCTGTGCCGCAGCAAAATGCAGCAGCTGCGGCGCCAGCAGGCGCTGCGCCGCACAGCGTTCAGAGCGCCGCCTGCGCCGCTGTACAGACAGCGATCCGCGGCGATGTCCGCTTCGATAGGGTCTGCTTTTCCTACACGCCCGAAAAGCCCACAATTGTGGACTTCAGCCTCGATGTAAAGGCGGGGCAGACTATCGCCCTCGTCGGCCCTACAGGCGCGGGCAAGACAACAATTATAAATCTGCTCACACGCTTCTACGAGATCGACTCAGGATCGATCTGCATCGATGGCAGAGATATCCGCGATTTCCGCAAGGATGAACTCAGACGCCAGCTCGGGCTTGTGCTGCAGGAGACCTTTCTCTTTTCGGATACTGTCATCGAAAATATCCGCTATGGCCGCCTTGGAGCAAGCGACAGTGACTGCATTGAGGCGGCCAGAATGGCCGAGGCCGACCGCTTTATCCGCCAGCTTCCGCAGGGCTACGAGACCAGGCTTTCGGAACGTGCCGGCAATGTCAGCCAGGGCCAGCGCCAGCTCCTCTCTATCGCCCGCGCAATACTCGCCGATCCCGCGATTCTGATCCTCGACGAGGCCACGAGCAGTGTCGATACCCGCACAGAGCTGCGCATCCAGAATGCCCTTCTCCATCTCATGAAGGGCCGCACAAGCTTTGTCATCGCGCACCGTCTGTCGACAATCCGCGATGCCGATCTGGTCGTCGTCATCAATGAAGGGCGCATTGTCGAGTCTGGAACCCACGAGGGGCTTCTCGCGCGGAGGGGCTTCTATTACCGGCTCTACATGAGCCAGTTCAAGGGCCACAGCATCTAGCCGGCGCCCTTCGCTGCCGCCCACGCTGAGGCCCTACGCTGCCGCCCTACGCTGAGGCCCTGCGCTGCCGCCCTACGCTGAGGCCCTGCGCTGAGGCCCTGCGCTGCCGCCCCCTTTTGTGGCGGAGTCCGGCATCGGCCGAATTGCAGTGTTTCTCTCTGGCCCAACTACCCCTTTTGCACTATATTTGCAGCATGAGTGATCGCAGGAACTATCCAGGCATCAGTCTGGCCGCTTTTGAGCATCCGGCCGATCATGCGGCTCTCGAGGCCTTCAGGACCCTGCCAGGCGCGGCCGCCCTTGTAAAGCGTCTCGCGGGTCAGACAACAGAGAGCGCAATCCGTCTTAACCTCCTCGCCACATCGGCCCGCGCTTCCGCCTCACAGTTCGCCAAACTCTATGAGTGTGCCGCAGAAGCTGCCCGCATTCTGGACATCTCGCCCGTCCCCGAGACTTTTGTCTCCCTCGGTTCCAGACCGGGCGCTTTCTCACTAGGCATAGACAGCCCCCGCGTGGTTGTGACGAGCTCAGGTCTCGATCTCTGGCAGGACGAGGAGCTTCTCGCCATAGTCGGCCGCGAAATGGGCCATATTCTGGCCGGTCATGCTGTTTACAAAACAATATTATCGATAATTGTCAATATTGAGTCATCGCTGGGCACAGGCAATGTCTGGGGCACTTCGACAATGGCTCCTCTTAAGGCTGCCCTCGCCGAGTGGAGCCGCAAGAGCGAACTCAGCGCAGACCGGGCAGGGCTCCTCGTCACTCAGAATTCCCTGCCCCTCTACCACGCGCTCATGAAGTCCGCGGCGGGGCCCCGCATAGGCGAGATGGATATCAATGAATTTTTCCGCCAGGCCTCCGACTATGAGACCTCACGGCAGGGCCTCGATTCCCTCCTCAAATTTATCGATGTGGTAGGGGACAGCCGCCCATTTGCGAGCGTTCGGATTGCGGCGCTTCAGGAATGGGAGCGCGGCGCCTATCCCGCCATAATCGAAGGCCGCTATCCGCTGCGCGGCCCCCACAGCTCGGTACGGGAAAACAGCTGGGAGGGCAGGGGAGCCGATCCTGGCTCCGCACTCAGGGCGGCCCGGGATTTCCATCAGCCTGATTCCTCCTCTCCGAATCCTCAGCCGCACAGAACGGGAAAACTCATCGATGCCCTGGGCGATTTCCTCAAGGGGCATGGAAATCCGGCCGCCGGGCATGGAAGGGACAGCCAGAGACCGGAGGCCGGAAGCGGAAGCTCGGAGAAGGCATCCGCTGGCTCCCCTCATCCAGAGAGCGGGCGGCAGGCGGGGAATGATGGCGCGGCCGGAGAAAAGCAGGCCAGAAATGTAGAAGAGCTTCTCGACGGGCTGTTCGGCAAAAAAGAGTAGGCCCCAGAGCTGAGCCCTTGACCAAAGGCCGCAAAAACCGCTATAAAGTTTTGCGTTCCCAAATGGCGAGATAGCTCAGATGGCTAGAGCAAGCGGCTCATATCCGCTGGGTCGAGGGTTCAATTCCCCCTCTCGCTAGACTGCAAACGGAGTCCCCCAGAAAGGGCTCCGTTTTTTTATTTCTATACTGGATAAATAAGTGTCATAGAGAGGCGCAGCCTGTCGGCGTACGGCCCCCAGCGGAGGTATCCATACTGCGCATGTGCTGCTCCACTCGACAGAAGCTCCTCTTCCTGTCTAATATGAAGGCAGCTGGAACATCAATCGAATCAAGAGGTTGCGAAAAGAATGTCTGTTGTCGACTGGCGGGATGTTAAATACAACGAGGTGTATACCGATACGCTGATGGGCCTCGAGAGGATCTTCAAGGATGATCCTTCGTATGACATCTCCAATGCCGAGGGTATTCTAAAAGACCTCTATATCCAGGATGGCAATGACTGGCTTGGGCGGGGCGAGGTTGAGGATGTCTTCCTCGAAGCGACAATAGCCGCCTACGAGACTTTTATTGCCAGGTGGAAGGCCAGAATAGGGTCCGTCCAGAAGGAGCAGCAATGTCCATAGAGATACGCCGCGTAGAAAACCGCAGTGACCTCAAGAAGTTCATCAATTTTCCTTTTTCGATTCTGTCCAAATATCCGAACTGGGTGCCTTCTTTCTATACCGATGAGATGAACACGCTCGACCGCAAGCGCAACGCGGCCTTCGATTTCAGCGAGGCAGAGTACTGGCTCGCATACAAAGACGGCAAGATCGCCGGCCGCATCGCGGGCATTATCAATCACCGCTATATCGAGAAATGGGGCAACAAATACGCCCGCTTTGGCTGGATCGATTTTATCGAAGATTTTGATGTGGCCAAGGCTCTCCTCGAGACTGTCGAAGCCTGGGCCCGTTCCAAAGGCATGGTGGCCATACAGGGGCCTCTCGGCTTTACCGATATGGACAAGGAAGGCATGCTCATCGAAGGCTTCGACGAGCTCGGCACCATGCCGATGATCTACAATCCTCCCTATTATCCCGAGTACCTCGACAGGCTCGGCTATAAGAAGGATGTCGACTGGCTCGAATTCGAGATCAAGGTGCCCGATGCCATACCCGAGCGCGCTCTCCGCATCCAGAAGCTCATCCAGAACAGGACAGGCGCCCATCTCGTCGACTGGAAGAATCCCAGCTATCTCAAGAAGCACTATGCGGACGAAATCTTCGAAATCCTCGATGTCGCCTATTCCGGCCTCTATGGCACCACCCCTCTCAATGAGAGGCAGGTAAAGGCCTATGTAAGCCAGTATCTCAGCTTTGTCGACAAGCGCTTCCTTCCGCTTATCGCCGACAAAAACGGCAGGATAATAGGTTTCGGCATCGCCCTTCCGAGCCTGTCCCGCGCGCTCCAGCAGTGCAGAGGCCGCATCCTTCCCTTTGGGTGGATTCCGATCCTCCACGCTCTCAAACATCCGAAATCGATCGACCTCTATCTTGTCGGTGTCAGACCCGAGTACAAGTCGAGCGGCATTGTCGCCTTCCTCATGACCTCCATCGCGGAGTCCTGCCTCAAGGCTGGCATTAAGACTGCGGAGTCCTCGGGCGAGCTCGAGAACAATGCCGCGGTCCAGAGCCTCTGGAACGGCTACGAGAAGAGGCAGCACAAGCGGAGAAGATCCTATATCAAGACACTCTAATGGAGCATTGAGTCTTCAGCGAAAAACGGCGCCACGGGCCTTTAGGCCTGCGGGCGCCGCTTTTTTATCCCGGCTCTGGCGGGCCCGGCCCTGATACGAGCCCTCGGCAGCACTTCCCTGCGCCGGGGCTTTTTAAGGGCCTTTCAGCGCCGCCTGTAGATCAGGACAAATCGGCCCCTGCTGCCGGGGCTCACTGTCCCGCCGGCTGCCCCTATGGCGTCGACAAGCATCGAGCTCAGATCGTCCGCATATGTCTTCTCGACAGCAAAGGGACAGGCCCTTGTAAAGGGCCAGCACCAGAGCGCGACCCGGTAGGTCTTTTCGGGATCGACAGCGGAGCCATCCTCCATCTTTACGGAGACCAGCCTGCTGTCTATATCGGCCCAGGGCTCAAACTGAATTTTCAGACCCGAGGCCACAAAATAGGGGACAGTTGGAGCCTCATCGCTTTTATCAGAGAATCTGTAGGGCCAGCTTAAAAAGTCGATCAGCTCGCTGCCCTTCATCGAGAGCAGCCAGAGCTTTTTGTCCTCCGGGCCATCCAGCTGTTTCCCGACCGAGAGCGAGAGAGCGTCTATATCGGCCGGCCTGATATCGCCCTTGTAGAGCCTCCCCACCTCGCCCCTCAGCGTGGTGCCAACCTGGCAGAGTGCTACATCTGCTCCCGTCCTCTTTTTAAAGGCGTCCGCGATAAAGAGCCCCGTCTCGAGGCGGCTGAAATTGGCCGTGGCTTTTCCAAGCACCGGCCCTGTCTCCCTCATCGTGCCGAGCGCTGCGTCCCTTGCGGCGTCAACCGAGGCCATCACTTCCTCGGCGCTCTTTGTGCCCTCAAGAAACTCCCTCAGCCCGAGGCGCAGAGCCATCTCTGCGGGGTTGTTGTTGCCCTCCGCCATCAGGTTCACCTCGGGTTCGAGGTTCCCCTTCTTCACAGTGGCCTCAATACCGCTCAGAAACTCTCCCTGCCCGCTGGCCGCGTCTTTTACGGCGGGGAACATCGGCGGACTGCTGCCGGAGACAGCAGCCTGACCCTCCGGGGTGCTCATATAGCGGAGAAGGGCGATCAGTTTTCTCCGTTTTGCCTCCTCGCCCTTCCGCCCCAGATCCGCATTTATTCCTATATAGTAATTGGGCAGGACAAGGAGATGGTCAGAGTCGGGTTCATTTCCGCACCAGACCGGCATCATGCCATATTCGTGGTCCGAGCCTGCCTTCCCGGCGTAGACCTCCGCCATCTGCGTTTCGAAGATCATGGCGCAGCTGTGCTTTTCATACATCATCCTGCTTCTGCTGCCGGGCTCCATATCGAAATCCCCGGGCCCGATAATGCCGGCCCTCTTAAGTTCTGCAAAACGCCTGAAAGCCGGGCCGAGATGCTCGGACATTCTGGCTTCGCCTCGCTGGTATTTCATCAGCCAGCTGTAATTGTCCGGCCCGCCAAAGCACTCGTCATAGTCGAAAAAGCTGAAGATAAACTGAGGCTGGCGCGCGTATTTGGCTGTCGCCTGAACAGCCTTTATGCCCGAGGCGTCTATTTTTCTGCAGAGAGCTGCAAACTCATCATAGCTGGCTGGAACTTTCCAGCCCCGTTCCCGGAACAGGGTTTTGTCGTAGACAATGCCGAGCGAATCCGAGGGACCGGGCAGATAGAAGAGTTTTCCATCGATCTGACAGCTGTTTATCGATGCTCCGCTGAAGCTGGAGCTGAGGTCCTCACCCGAGAGGTCCAGCAGGGCCGAGGGGACAATGTCATTTGCAGCCTTCATATTGGGCGAAATCACAATGTCCTCAAAATCGCCGCTTCCGAGAGACTGCCTCAGCTCGTAGGGCGTGTCACGCGCGCAGTGCAGCACAAAGATAATGCTCAGATCCGGGAATTTCTTCTCGAGCGCTGCCTTCATGTGGCTGTAATTCACATTGTATTCCATGCGGACCGTGACAGGTGTCTTTGTCTGGTCTACCGGCTCGAAGCTCAGCACTTCATCCGCCGGCGCGCCGCGGAGCTTCCCCGAGGCGCAGCCTGAGCCAAGACCGAGTATCAGAAGCGCAAGGAGCCAGACTGCTGTTTTTTTCATTCCCGCTTCCTCCATGGCAGCGTCATTTCACTTCCAGACGTCTGCCGCCCTGCCGCCGGATCAGCCTTTCTTTCCTGTCCCGGCGCCCAGCAGTTTTCCTGTTTCGCGGCGCAGCTCGGCGGGATCGATCGGCTTTCCCACATGGGCATTCATGCCGGCCTGCCGCGCTTTCTCTATATCTTCGGCGAAGACATTGGCCGTCATGGCCACAATCGGCACTGTGCCGGCCCCCGCTCTGCCCGAAGCCCGTATCCGCCGCGCGGCTTCGTATCCATCTGCCTTGGGCATCTGGATATCCATATAGATAATATCATAGGGCGCGCCGCTCTCCGCATACCGCGCAGCCGCCTCCTCCCCGTCTTCGGCGAAGTCCACTGCGAAGCCGAGATTCTTCAGCATAATTCCCGCGATCTCCCGGTTAATGGGATTGTCTTCGGCCAGAAGAGCCCGCTTCCCGTCAAACCTCAGCTGTGACCACTCATTTTCATCCGCCTCTTCAGCGGGCTCCTGTGCTGATCCGCTGTCCACCGGGAAGAAAAGCTCAACGGTAAATACCGAGCCCACAGCGGGAGTGCTCCTCAGACTTATGGTCCCGCTCATCGCCTCGACGAGGTTCTTGGTAATGGAGAGCCCGAGCCCTGTCCCCTCGGTGCTGTGCAGATGCTCCTCATCTCCACGTGAAAAAGGCTCAAAAACAGTCTTCTGCGCTTCGGGGGAGATTCCAATGCCATTGTCTTCCACCTCGAAACGGAAGGTGGCTGTGCCTGATTTCAGCGAGGTCAGCTCGGTGAGTCTCAGGGAAATTCTGCCATTGTCGGGCGTGTACTTGACCGCATTGTTCAGCAGGTTGATAAGGATCTGGTTCAGCCTCAGCTTGTCCCCTCTCAGCTTTGTGTGCCGTACATTCTGATCGGTATAGGCAAAGCTGTGACCCCTGGATTCGCAGAGGGGTTCTATCATCTCGCATACTTCCCTGAGCGCTGTTTTTATATCGAAGGGCTCTGTGGCAAAGCTGAGCTTGCCGCTCTCTATGCGCGACATATCGAGGATATCGTTTATCAGCTTGAGCAGGTGTTCGGAGGAAGCCATTATCACGTCGAGGTGTTCCATGGTTTTCTCCCTGCTGTTATAGTCGGCCATGGCAAAACGCGTCATGTTTATAATGGCGTTGAGAGGCGTTCTGATATCGTGGGACATATTGGAGAGGAAACGTGTTTTGGCGTGGTTGGCGCTGTCCGCCAGCACAAGGGCGCGCCTCATGTCTTCAGTACGCTGTCTTTCTTTTGTCGCGTCCAGAACCATGCCCACAAACTGCTTTTCTGGCTCCCGTACAGGGTAGAGCCTCAGAACAAGGTATTTAAGAATCCCGCCAGTTTCGTAGGGGAAGTAATCGCTTACAAAATCGCTCTCTCCGTCCCATTCGGCGAGGGCTCTGTTCAGATTCTGAACCGCGCTGCCTGCTTCCGCTCCGCGGGGCGGAAGGATTTCAGGCCTGCCCTCCGCGCTGAAGACGAGGGCAGGGGGATTGGCCCCCAGCATCTTATACTCGTTGGAGGACACATAGAGGGGCCGCCTCTGCTTCGGCGAAAGAAAGAGAAAAACAGTATTGGTCTCCGACACAAGCAGGTTGAAAAATTCCTCGCGCTCGCGGATAGCCGCCGCGTATTTCCGTGAGCGTCTGTTGTACAGCCAGAAGAAACCGAAAAAAGCCGCGAAAAACATCAGAGCTATTATGAATATAAGCCGGGTGGCCTGCGCGGTAAAATGGTTCATATTCAGATTTACCGCGCTCTCTGGAACAATGTAGAAGAGGTAGCAGATCTCATTCATTGCCCGAACGGGGCTTGCCACCACATAGCATCCGGGCTCTCCGCCTCCAGAGCAGAGGAATACTGCCTCCCGCGCCTCGGCCATGGCGGTTCTGAGCTCCATCCCCGGCAGAGAGAGATTCCTCATGCTGCGGTTTTCAAAGAGGGCCAGCACATTGAATACTTCGGCAGTCTTTCTGCCCGAGGATTTGCTGATCTTTACGCCGTTCTGGCGCGTCAGATATAGGCAGCCCGAATCATTAAAGCTGTGTATGCCCAGGTTTTCAAAAAGAGTGTCCAGATTCCGGACTACAGAGACCGCGATAACAGGTCTGCCCCGCAGAAGGAGCCTTGTCTTTGCGGCGAGCGAATACTCAATGGTTGAATCGGCTATATGGAAGGATTCGCCCCTCTGGACAGTCTCATAGGCATAGCTCGAAGCGGAATCCCTGTTCTGGACTGCGGCGGACTCATCGAGGCAGAGCCCTCCGCTGCTGTAGACATAGATGCCGTCCGCGCCCCAAATGCTCTTCTGGGTCTTCAGAAAACCGAAAAGCCCTGCCTCGCTCCCGGGGCGCGCGCTTTCGATGCCGGCCGCCACGCTCCTTGCAACATTGCGGTCGGATTCAAACACCTCTTCGATGTAGGCCCTTACCTGATGGTTTATCTCGATCAGGTGGTTCGCATTTTCGTAGGCGCTGCCGCTTTTATACTGGCCGACGAAGAGGCGGAAAATGCAGATTAAAATGCAGAGAGCAAGAAAGAGCGCGGCCGACAGCCTGAGTATCAGCTTTGTCTGACGGGATTGCGCCTTTTCCGCTGCCCTCATTGTGAGTTGTATCCCCTGCCTGGAGCCTTTTGGCTCTCCCGATGTTTATCCGCCCGCTACTGGCGGATTTTAAGCCCCTCAGGCGCTTGCCGTGCGGCCTTCGCTCTTCTCGTCGTGATTCGCGCTGTAGATCTGGTCAAAACCGCGCTCGATCCGCTGGAATACCTCGCTGAGGTCCGGATCGAAATGGAGTCCTGCGTCCTGGAGAATTTTCTCCACGGCCAGCTCGTGGCTGTAGGGCTCCTTGTAGGAGCGCCGCATTCTGAGGGCGTCATAGACATCGGCGATGCTCACAATACGGGCGGCGAGCGGAATAAGCGGTCCCTCGAGATTGTAGGGGTAGCCTGAACCGTTCCACCACTCATGGTGGGACAGGGCTATCTGCTTGGCCATCGGATTCGGGTAGCTCGAAAGGATGAAGGCTCCGTTTATCGTATGCTCCTTCATTATGCTCCATTCGAATTCATTGAGAGGGCCTGTTTTATTCAATATATCATCGGGCGTGCCGATCTTTCCGACATCATGCATCGCCGCGAGAAAACCGATGTCATCGACAAAGTCTACATCGACTTCGGGCCAGCGCGGATCGCCATAGAGCTCCTTGGTCAGCAGTTCGGAGTAGAGATTGACGCGCTCAATATGCCTGCCTGTATCGTTGTCCTTCATCTTGGACGCCTCGAGAAGGGAAGCGAAGGTGCCGCGCAGGCTCTTCCTGTTTTCCTCGGTTACATCGTCCAGAAAAAGGCTGTAGGCGGAAGGGGAGGGCGAGGCATCCTCGAAGGGCCAGAGCGGCTGGACGGTCAGTTTGCTGACCACCGCAGGGCAGTCCTTCGCGTGATGCGTCACAGTGCCGCGCCAGGAAAAACCCGCCGCCGCCGAGAGCACAGAGCTCCGCATATCGCGCATCAGCTCAGCGCTCAGATTCCGCGCGAAGACCGCCGGGAAGACACTGCCCTCGGGATAGTGGAAGGTACGCAGAAGCTCGCGGAGGGGCGGATTCTGATAGACAAAGGCCAGGTCCCTGCCCAATATCGCAAAAGCGCCCGAGCGCTTTTCGTAGCTTCTTGCGAGATCGCGGACAAAGTTGGTCGACAGCAGAGCCTCATCGCTCTGTTTTTCGCGCGGCGTCTCATCGACTTCCTCGAGTTCCTCAATCCCGTCGGAGCTCTGTGCGGACTCCTCGACTGCAGGGAGTTCCTCGAGATCTTCATGGTCCTCTCCAGCCCGGGATGGGAATTGATTTTTCATTTCCTCGAGACCCGCCATTGCAGAATTCCTTTATATAGACGCGGCTGGACCCGGAGCTGTGTCTCCGGTCCGTCCCTTTCCAGCGCTCTCCGCGGCCGCGGCAGCCTCTTCGGCTTCGCTCGGTCTCAGATAAAGGGGCCCCTCATCGTTGGGTGAGGCGCCCGAGCTTTCGAATTTCTCGCGCCCCAGCGCCGCAATTCCCGGCGCGCAGCCCAGCCGTATTCTCCGGTCCAGCTGCACCCCGCCGCGTTCCGTTGCAAATTCCTCGAAGAGCGCGGCGTCCGGCCCCGTTATCAGGAGCTCTGGATAAGTATCGACGAGGGCGGCAAAACGCGCAAGAGATATATCGAGATAGTCCGAAATTCTCAGGCCTTTCATATAAAATGCCGTGTAAAATCTGCCCTTTTTGCCATCCATAACAGGTGCGACAACGCCGCCATAATACTCGAGCCCCCAAGCGAGGCAGTCAAGAGTCGGCACCGAGACCCAGGGTCTTCCGACGGCGAGCGAGAGCCCCTTCGCAGTGGACATGCCAATGCGGAGCCCAGTAAAGGATCCGGGACCTCCCGCGCAGGCGATAAGGTCGAGGTCGGCGGGCGCAAGGCCCGCTCTCTTCAGCGTAAAATCGATCAGGTCCATCAGCCTTTCGGCGTGCTTGAGCCCGAGATCGAGCTCGGCGCCCGCCCATCCGGAGCCGGCCCTGAGCCCCACGGCGAGAAGATCGCTCGCCGTATCTATAGCCAGAATATTCATCGCTCTTCTTTCTCCACGCCGGCGTTACCGCAGTCCTCGAGGATATCTTCGAGCTTCGCGCCCTCAACCTGCATAAGGCGGCTTCCATCGGCTTCGACCTGGATGCGCACCCGGGCGGCATCCCCGGGGAGGGAATCCTCGATACGCTCGCTCCATTCTACCGCCGAGAGCCCTCCCCTGTCCGCGAGCAGTTCCTCACCGCCGATTTCGGCGAAATCCTCTGGTCCGGCCAGCCTATAGGCGTCGATATGGTGGAAACGCAGTCTGCCCTCGTATTCGGAGACTATTGTAAAGGTCGGGCTTGTCACCTCGTCTTCAATGCCGAGGCCCGCGCCGATACCCTTGCAGAGCACTGTTTTGCCTGCGCCCAGATCGCCGAAGAGGGCGATAACAAGGCCGCCCTGGGCACGCCGCCCAATGCATTCGCCGAGTTTTTCCATCTCTTCTGCGCTTTTAACATGGAGCTGTTTCAGGGAAGCTGGCCTTTCCGGTCGAGGTCGAGAATTTTATCCTTTATGGAATGAATAAGAGGAACCACCGGCCAGGCTGGTGTCGCATGGAAGCTCACATTGATATCAGGACCCCCGACAGGGAGGCGCTCCACCGTAAAATTCACCGGAATCTCGCTCGTGCCGTCGGCGGCGTCAATAACCGCGACGGCATTGAATTCCTTGAGGTAGTGGAGTGGCGTCTCCTTCGCGGACAGATCTTTAAGCTCGACGACCCGCATGCTTTTTATTGTAAGGATTTAGATTGCGGCGAGTCAAGTTTCATATCCGTAGACATGCGATAGTATGCCATTCAGACTGCGCTGAGACACCTTTACAAACTTTATGTGCATCACCCCGCCCACATTTCTGTTTTTTGCAAGGCGCACAATCTTGCCGTAGGCCGAAAGCGAGCCGCTGCCCGGGTCAAAAACTATCTTGATATAGTCGCCCTCGTTGAGCGGATTGCTGCTGAGCACGGCGGCTCCCCCCGCCGAGATGTCGATGACAGTGCCCGGCATCGCGAAATCGTCTACCTTGGCATGGGATTTGACCTTTCCTCCCACTCGTTCCGGCGTCACTGTGATGTGGTAATAGGTGCAGGGCGCCTCGATCTCCTTCCTGGCATGCTGCCTTGCGGGCAGAGAGTGCACGGAATCGCTGTGGGCCAGAACCATAACCTCGCCGCTGCCTATCCGCTCCCAGCCCAGCACCCTTGTATCAAAGCGGTAGCCTTCCCGCGCCGGACCGTAGAAACAGCAGGTCAGCCTTGTGCCGCGGTGCATGCGGATGGGCTCGTTATAGGCATCCCGCGCGGGCTCTACCGCGACGCCGCCAGCCTCGACCGCCAGAATAATGCTCGGATAGCTCTCTTCTTCCTTTGTTATAAACGAAATAGGCAGGTTCCGGCCGAGCTGGCGCGTCGAGGTAATCGTCGTCCGCGATGCGCTTCTCTGCGCAATTCCCTCGCGTATGGCAAAAAGCTGGGCCTTTCTGGCCTCGCCCTCGCCTTCGTTATTGTCATCGCGTTCGATAAGCTGGTAGACATCCTTGAAAAAGCTGTCGAGATGGGACTTGTTCCTGAACACAAACTCGGGGTTGGCCAGTCCAAGCCTCCCCGCATAGCCCTCGAGGAAGCGTATCTCCTGATCGGAGAGTCCTGCTCCTCTCGCAGCCCGCCTGAAGGAGCCGCGGTGCATTGAGCCCGAGCTCGCTCCGCCCGAAAGCGAGGGGCGGCCGGCTATCGGAGTTTTTTTTGCATAGGCGTAGACAAGCAGCCCCAGCACAAGGAGGCCGAGGATAATTATCCCCATCCTGTCCTCTTCGGGGTTGTCTTTTTTCCAGTAGGTCTGGGCGAGAACAAAAGCCGAGAATACGGTGGCTATCTGCGTTTTGAGGCCTCCTCGACGGCCCTGCCGGCCGCCTCAAAGAAACTCTTCATCCGGGGAGTCACTTCATATTCGATGAGATCCCCGATCAGCACTGTATCCCTGTCTTCAAAAGCTCCAGAGAGCTTGCGGAGTATCTCATTGAGCTCGAGATAGAAATCCTTGAGTTTCTTCCCGTCGATATTGATGGCGTCGATATCCACGCCCTTGTTTTTGAGCTCGGGGAGAATGCGGATTGCCTTGTTGAAGGTCTCGATAAAGAGAAGGACAACCTTCATCGCCTCGGCGTCTTTGCCGGTCTGGAGCAGTACTGGCAGTTCGGAGAGCTCCGCGGACTCAACTTCGAATACGTGGGCGGCTTTGCGTTCCTCTCCAAGCGGATCGAGGATTTCATCGAGACGTTCGCGGAAAAGCATGCCGAGCCGTCCGGATTCTGAGACTATCTGGGTACGGAGAGCAGGGGAGGGCCGAATGGCGCCCTTTCCGTCGGCAGGCGACGCCGCAGCCTCGGCCGTGAGCTTTTCGAAAT